>ERZ1292623.43-Hain-H51-01um-R1-43-length-135761-cov-8_pt2 | contig 60061 bp, 79 predicted proteins | sample MGYA00564398_ERZ1292623 | MGnify/ENA primary metagenome ERZ1292623 (study PRJEB36523, sample SAMEA6512633) | groundwater metagenome | collected 2019-01-07 | study: AquaDiva: Metagenomics assemblies of 32 groundwater samples
AAGAATACGGCAGTCACGGGACGCACGTCTGCCGTATGCTTCTTTGAGTTCGATAACGCTCGTTTCTACGACAAAGACGGGCGTGGCACAACTCAGAGCCTGATCAAGGAATACGGCCCCGATTATTTCTACGACATGCCGTTTCCTCAGTTCAACGAGTTTTTCATCGACTAGCGTCTACACGGAACGCAAAAGGCCCGGAGCGATCCGGGCCTCTTCTTTTACTGTACTCGAAACTCAGGTTTCAGAATATCGTTCAACTCCGTTCGATCGAGACGGAAGATAATCGTGCCTGCTGCGTAGGGCGCTACCTGATATGGCGGGAAGAGGAAGACAAGATCATCTCCCTCAAGGTAAAACACTTGGAAGTTTTCCTGTATCGGTCGTGTACCGTCCTGGATAAAGTCATCGTTGGTGAAGTCACCCGTGAGGCCTGGGAGCTTGCTACGAGCAAGGGTTGAAAGGCGAGTAAGATAGTCTGCCTGTGGAAGGAAGAGATCGGCAAGAGCAAGTCTCGTTCCGGTTGTCGCATCGAAGGTGAAGGTGGTTGGTGTCTCCATGCCATGTGCGCCTCCGATGTAGCTTGCGGCGTTCAGAAGGTAGGTAACGGTACGCGGGGTCTCCTTACGCTCGTAGACGACCGTGAGCTGCATGGAACTGAGTGAGGCGGGGACTTCCTCGCCTTGGCTTATAAAGTCCTGTATTGCAGCCTCGTTCTCGCCTACATAGCTCTTGAATTGAGCGATGTTCTGATCTACCCAGGCTTTAATCGTGCGATCTGCAGTTGCGCCTGCGTCGCTGCGGCTACTGAGTGGAAAAGAGATCTGGGTGGGGTACGTAACGTCTATGGTGTAGTAGGTACCTTTCTCGCTGATCTTCTTCGGTACGTCGGTACCAAGCGTTGGAGGAGTAACTTGGGGCGAATAGGGGACTGGTGCTGGGTGTGTCGACATATACCAGCCGGTAAGGCCGAGAATAAGCGCGATAAGGCCGAGAGAACCGATGAAAGCAGGACTTTTGATGTTCATAGGAGAAGTATATAGGAAGACCCCGCGGGGGCGGGGCCTCTCAGAATTCAGAAGCTACAATAGATCGACGTTCCAGGGCTCTCTGTCAGGAGATCCATTTCTGGATAGACCCATAGCCATACCTTTGTGGCAAAAGATATTCGTTCTACCAATTCGTGGTGCTCATCACGATTGGAAATGCGAAACGGTCCTGCCGAACTGTCCTCAGTGGCAATGAGTCTTCTCTGGGCCAACTCAGCACGTATGGCACGGACGGACACTGCAATTTTCTTCGGTTCGAGTCGCAGCATCTCGCCAGCGACTGATTGGGATCGTCGACCAATACGGTGCAGCCGTGATCCCTGCGCAGACGTGGCGTCCCTCCATAACTGCCAGTTAAGTATTCTTAGCTCTTGATACCTTCGGGCGATTCGTGTCACTGCTCCTCTACGATCTATGAATCTGACGACGGTTATAGAGCGCATTCTGTTCCGTGCACGCTCATGTACGTCGGCGAGAGTCTTCTCGAGCGTCTCTTTGCTGGGCGGAAAGAACTCAGCCTGAACGAGGCGCGGCCGGTGACTAAACATAGGTACACCCCTTTTCTGGCAAAATTACCCCGAAAACCCTATCACGACCCCCTAAATTTGACACTCACAGTCGTTTCATATAGATTTTACCTATCCCGCGCAGCGGGCTTTTCACTACTCATGTCTCGATCACTGAAGAAAGGACCCTACGTCGACGTTAAGTTGATGAAGAAGATCCAGGATAAAAAGGCCTCCTCAGCCGGGGTCATTAAGACGTGGGCACGGAACAGCCAGATTGCGCCTGAAATGGTCGGCTTTACCTTCGGGGTACACAACGGCAAGAGTCACGTCGAGGTCCTCGTTTCTGAGGAAATGGTGGGTCACCGCCTCGGTGAGTTCTCGCCAACCAAGAAGTTCGTCCGTCACGGCGGTAAGATGCAGAAGCAGCTTGAGCAGAAGAAGCAGCAGACTGAGATCGCAGCTGCAAAGGCCGCTAAGGCAGCTCCCGCTCCCGCTAAGAAGAAATAAGGTATGGCAAGCAAGGGACTTTTGAAGAATAAGGTAGAGAAGGTCGTTCCGATTGCGGAGGCTTCACTTTCTTCCTACAACCAGTCGCCCCGCAAGGTGCGCCTCGTGACCGAGCTCGTGAAAGGGAAGACCATCGAGGAAGCTATCAAGGCGCTCACCTTCCTTCCAAAGCGTGCCGCTCTTCCAATCAGGAAGCTCATCGAGTCTGCAGTCGCAAACGCGAAGGCAAAGGGAGAGGACACCGAGGGTCTTAAGATCAAGGACATCCGCGTCGACTCAGCAGGCATGCTCGTGCGCTACATGCCACGTGCTATGGGTCGTGCAGCTCCTGTCAGGAAGCGTCGCAGCCGCGTCATCGTTGCGCTCGGCAAATAACTTTTACTATGACTCACACCGTACATCCCTACGCGCACCGCCTTGGCATCATCCGTGACTGGAAGAGCCGCTGGTTCGCTACCGATAAGAAGAGCTTCCGCGAGAACATTGCGGTGGATGCGGCTATCCGTGCCTACCTCAAGAAGAAGCTTCGCTCGATGTACATCTCTGACATTGAGATCGAGCGCACCGCCGCTGAGGTACGTATCATTTTGAACACCGGTCGTCCGGGTCTCGTGATCGGTCGCTCAGGTGAGAATGCAACCAAGCTCCGCGCTGAGCTCACCAAGCTCGTTAAAAAGCACTCACCAAAGTCAGCACGTGCCGTAAAGCTCGACATCGTTGAGATTCGCCAGCCTGAGGCTGATGCAGCAGTTGTTGCGTACATGGTGGCTGAGAGCCTTGAGAAGCGCATGCCATTCCGCCGCGTGCTTAAGATGACGGTGGAGAAGGTGATGGCGGTTCGTGAGGTGGTTGGTGTGCGCATTGTGGTGTCAGGTCGCCTTGGTGGCGCTGACATGAGTCGTACCGAGCAGATCAAGCGTGGTCGTATTCCGCTTCAGACCTTCCGTGCAAACATCGTCTACGCTGAGGAGCGTGCGTACCTTCCGTACGGCGTGATCGGTATCAAGGTGTGGATCTACCTCGGCGAGACCTTCAATGAGAAGGACCGTGCGCAGACCCCGCGCCCAGCCGCTAAATAATTTTGTATGCTGTTTCCTAAGAAAGTTAAGCACCGCAAGTGGCAGACCGGACGTAAGTCTCCGGAGAAGCTTGCGCGTCCCGAGACTCGCGGCATCACGGTAGCCTTTGGTTCCTATGGTCTTAAGGCAACGAGCCCATCGCGCGTAACCTCGAACCAGATCGAGGCAGCTCGTAAGGTGCTTACCCGCGTTACCGGTAAGGGAGGCAAGATGTGGATCCGTATCTTCCCTGATCGTCCAATCACCAACAAGCCAGCTGAGGTGGGTATGGGTAAGGGTAAGGGAGATCCTAAGCACTTTGTGTTTGAGGTACGTCCCGGACGTGTTCTCTTTGAGCTTGATGGCGTAGATGACGCAAAGGCTCGTGACGCACTTCGCCGTGCAGGTGCGAAGCTTCCACTCAAGTCCACCATCGTAACTCGTGGCGTATAGATATATGGCAAAGAAAACTTCATTCAAGGACAAGAACGCAGAGGAGCTCAATAAGCTCCTTAGCGAGAAGCGCGAAGAGCTCCGTCTCGTACGCTTTTCTGCTACCGGCGCTCGCGTCAAAGACGTGAATCAGGCAGGTAAGATCCGCAAGGATATCGCTCGTCTTCTCACAGAACTCACTGCCAAGAAGGCATAACATTTACTATGGAAAACAACACCACCAAGCCCCAGACCTTCCGCGGAACCGTCGTAAAGACGGCCATGAAGGACACGGCCACCGTCGCGGTCTCACGCTTTGTGAAGCACCCGAAGTACAAGAAGTTCCAGGTCCGCACCAAGAAGTTCCTCGCGCATGACCCGGGCAACACGGTAGAGGTCGGCCAGGAGGTCACCATCGTTGCGACCGCGCCTATCTCAAAGCGCAAGTCCTTCAAGATCGCTAAGTAATTATTTATGGTACAGCCCCAGTCAATCGTTAAAGTTGCAGACAATTCAGGCGCCACGGTAGCGCGTGTCTTCAAGGTGCTCGGGGGCTCAAAGCGCCGCTACGCTGAGATCGGTGACGTCGTTGTCGTATCGGTCCAGACCGCGCAGCCTCGTAAGGCGGTGAAGAAAAAGGATATCTACAAGGCAGTGGTGGTTCGCCAGCGAAAGCCATTCCGTCGTGCTAACGGTATCTACGTCCGCTTTGATGACAACGCCGTTGTCCTCATCGAGAAGCAGGGTAAGGAGATGGGTCCTAAGGGTAACCGTGTGTTCGGTCCGGTACCTCGTGACCTGGTTGAGCGCGGATGGCAGAACATCGCATCGCTTGCGCCTGAGATCGTCTAACTCATTTACGTATGTCTAAAGCAAGCAAGGGAATTCAGACCGCAAAGTTCAAGGTAAAGAAAGGCGACCAGGTCGTGGTGATTTCAGGCAAGGATAAGGGGAAGACCGGAAAGGTCCTCACCGTCCTTCCTCAGGAAGCAAAGATCGTCGTTGATGGTATCGGCATGGTGAAGCGTCACGTCCGCAAGGTCGGGAAGCAGTCAGGTCGCATCGTCGAGCGTCCTCGTGCAATCCACATCTCAAACGTCATGGTCGAGGATCCCAAAGAGAAGAAGGGAACTCGTGTACGCCGTGAGACCAAAGATGGCGCACGCACCCGCGTTACCGTTAAGAGCAGCACTGCACTCTCCTAAGTACTAGACCTATGATGATTTCTAAAGAAAAGCAGGCAAGCGCATTTACGACTCTCAAGGAGCGATTCGGTTACACGAACGTCTTTGCATCTCCACGTCTTATGAAGATTGTGGTGTCTACCGGAGTAGGTAAGGCCGACAAGAACCGTAAGGCACTCATTGAGGATCGTCTTTCGAAGATCACTGGACAGAAGGCAGCGCCTCGTGCTGCTAAGCAGTCGATCGCACAGTTTAAGATGCGTCAGGGTGACATTGTGGGATACCAGGTCACGCTTCGTGGCGCACGCATGAACGACTTCCTCGACAAGCTCGTACACATCGCGCTTCCTCGCACTCGCGACTTCCGTGGATTGAATGCAACCGCAATCGATGACATGGGTAACCTCACCATCGGTATCAAGGACCACACCATCTTCCCCGAGACTTCCGACGAAGACTTGAAGGACGTGTTCGGTATCGCGATCACGCTTGTAACCACCGCAAAGAACAAGGAGGAAGCAGAAGCATACTTCCGACATCTTGGGCTTCCGCTTAAGGAGACTGCGTAAGTGCTTATGAAGAAACCACCGAAAGGTGGTTTCTTCATAAATCGAGCAACTTTTTATAACTATGGTAAAGTGCGCCCGGATCCAGGCAGCTGATCTGGAAAATATATATGTGCGGAGAGTTCACATGGCCGACAAGGCACCGTATAGGGTGGATAACCCGGAACCTGGAAGAGACTACACCTTTGTACATATGGCGCCCGAGCTCTTCACTGACCGGCCCCTTGTGTTCAGAGGGACATTGAAACGCGACGAGAAAGAACCGGATCGATCAAAGGCGTACAAGTTCGACCAGTTCAAAGAAGACCAGCAGTACGCGCTTCGGCGCTACTATCCGCCGCCGGGAACAACGTTTTATGAAGGCTTCCGGCGGCGTGCTCCAAGCAAGAGCGTCGTCATCGGGCTGAGCTTCTTGCAGAAGCTCGAGAAGGGGAGTGCCCAGGCTGTGGGGAGCATACTCCCTTCCATCACCCTGCTCACCCGGGAGACCGGCTGGATGCGGGTCCTCAACGTAAATGAGGACTTCTGCAAACGGGCGAAGATCGACCTTGCTGATCGGAATCGCGTATACGCTCGGCTTCATCCGGTCAGTCCGGCCGAACGCTTCTACGAAACACGTGTCGAATTCTTCAACGGCGCGGAATTCCTGCTGAGCGACATTGCCGATTCTTGGGGGATGACCGGAAGTCACTGGAATCTGAAGCTAAAGCTCGTCCCGCTCTCGAGCGATGACCAGGACTTCTTTGGTGGTCTCGCGGAATTCGAACAAGCCACAGCCTCAATCGCCGGCATGCTACCGGATCGGGAAGAACTCCCGATCCAGCTACCAACAGCAAAGGCCTTTCCGTTGCCGCCTCAAAAGGCAGTGCCGAGGATCGAGGCACCGCCTCCGCCCATCGAGCAGCTCCAGCTTGAGCTGATCGCGGACCATCGGCAGGCTGCCGAATAGACCTATCGGGCGCTCGAATCCTACTCAAGGGTTCGAGCGCTCTTCCTTATATAGCCTTGGTTTGACACGCTTAATCGGTACTGATACATTACTTGCACGCTCCTCGGAGCTATTTTTCTTATGGCTAAAACCTCACAGATCGCCCGCAATCGCAAGCGCGAGAAGCTTGCAGAGAAGTACGCTGAAAAGCGTGCCGCTTTGAAGGCTGCAGGTGACTGGGATGGTCTCCAGCTGCTTCCGAAGAACTCCTCACCAGTTCGCATCAAGAACCGCTGTGCCGTTTCAGGCCGCCAGCGCGGATTCATGCGCGCCTTCGGGGTATCTCGCATCGTCTTCCGCGAACTCGCGCGAGACGGTAAGATCCCGGGCGTTAAGAAGTCTTCCTGGTAATTTTCGTATGGTAAGTGACCGCGTAGGAGATTTCATCATCCGTCTTAAGAATGCCGGCGCAATCGGCAAGAATGTCGTTGTCGTTCCGTATTCAAAGCACGTAGAAGAGATTGCGCACAAGTTGAAGAGCCTCGGCTTTGTCGCTGACGTGCAGAAGTCGAAGAATCCATATGAGTTCGAGGTAACCCTCGCGTTCGACGAGCGTGGTCGCTCGAAGATCAAGGGTGTAAAGCGCATCAGCAAGCCTGGTCGTCGCCTTTACACTCCTGCTACTGAGGCGCACACCGTGAAGAACGGTTCTGGCTCACGTCTTCTTTCAACCAACCGTGGTGTCCTAACCGACTCTGAGGCTCGAAAGGTAAAGACAGGAGGGGAGGACCTGTTTGAAATCTGGTAGTCATTTATATATGTCGTTCCGCATCGCAAAGAAACCCATCGCAATCCCCGCAAAAGTAGAAGTATCTACTGAGGGAGGCAACCTTTCGGTCAAAGGATCGAAGGCTACGCTCGTGCGCCCTATCCATGCAGCTGTCTCAATCGAGGTGACTCCTGAGGGCGTAATGGTATCTCCAAAGAATGACTCGAAGCTCGCTCGTGCACTCACGGGTACCTTCGCTGCACACACGGTTGCGATGATTCAGGGTGTCGAGACTCCGTTCAAGAAGGTGCTTCAGCTTAACGGTGTCGGATACAAGGTGGAGCTTCGTGGTACTGACCTCGTGTTCTCGGTTGGTTTCTCACACCCGGTCACCCTTGCGATCCCTGGCAACCTCACCGTCACGGTCGTCAAGAACACCATCACTGTTGAGGGTTCCGACAAGCAGGAGGTTGGTCAGTTCTCCGCTGAGATTCGTGCCGTAAAGCCACCCGAGCCGTATCTCGGGAAGGGCATCAAGTACGAGAATGAGGTTATTCGCCGCAAGCAGGGCAAGAAGGCCGTCTAATATTTTATGCCTACTACTCAACTCAACAAGAAGGAACTCCGCGATCGCCGCCACAAGCGTGTGCGTGCGAAGATTAGCGGCACTGCAGAGCGTCCTCGCCTTGCGATCTATAAGAGCAACAAGTTTGTGTCCGCGCAGCTTATTGATGACGAGGCGCAGGCCACCATTGCAGCTGCACACGGTCGCTCGTTCCCTGGATCCCTTTCAACGCAGTCAGTTGCGGTCGGAAAGGCAATTGCGGACGCGGCGAAGGCAAAGGGCGTAACCGCGGTTGTCTTTGATCGTGGTGGCTACGAGTACGGCGGCCAGATCAAGGCGCTTGCCGATACTGCACGTGAGAATGGGCTCACTTTCTAATACTTACTATGACTGACACTGCAACACTCGAGACCAAGACTGACGCTCCACAGACGGGCGCCGTTGAAGCAGCTCCTGCTGCAGCTGAGGGAGCACGTCCTGAGGGTCGTGGTCCTATGCGTGGTCGCCGTGGACCAGGTGGTCAGCAGGGCAGGGGACGCGGACCTGGACGCGGACGCGAGCCTCGCGAGCGAAGCGAATTCGAGCAGGCAACCATCGACGTGCGTCGCGTGGCCCGTGTTATGGCCGGTGGTCGTCGTTTCTCCTTCTCCGTTACGGTTGTTATCGGCGACAAGAAGGGTCGTGTCGGTGTGGGTATCGGCAAGGGTGCTGATACTGCGCTTGCAATCGACAAGGCAGTTCGCGACGCGAAGAAGCACCTCATCACGGTCCCTCTCACCAAGGACAACTCCATTGCGCACGATGTGACGGTGAAGTACGCGTCCTCAGTCGTCACCATCATCCCGTCTCCAGGTCGCGGTATCGTTGCGGGTTCTGCAATGCGTACCGTGCTTGAGTACGCTGGGGTCACCAACGTCGTCACCAAGATCCTTTCTCGTACGAAGAACAAGCTCACGATTGCTCGCGCAACCGTTGAAGCGCTTAAGCAGGTTAAGAAATAGGCTTATGCAGTTGAACACTCTCGCACCCGCAACTCCTCGCATCACCTCGGCCCGTGTTGGTCGTGGTGGTAAGCGTGGTAAGACCTCAGGTCGTGGCACCAAGGGTCAGAACGCACGCGCCGGACACAAGAAGCGTCCTGAAATGCGCGACCTTATCAAGAAGCTTCCGAAGCTTCGCGGTCATGGTAAGAACCGTTCTCGCACCGTTCGTACTAATCGTCGTAGCTACGTTCCGGTCAACCTTGCCGTTCTCGAGTCGACATTTGCCGCAGGGGACGTTGTTACCCCAGAGACTCTCTACAAGAAGGGACTTATCCGCGCACGCGGAGGAAAGCTTAGCTATGTAAAGATCCTTGCGACTGGTACCCTTACCAAGGCACTCTCCGTATCGAACTGCGAGACCTCGGCAAGCGCAAAGACAGCTATCGAGGCAGCAGGCGGTTCGGTGGTTGCCTAACCCCTCCATGCTCGAAAACGCACTTAGGAAACTCAAGACCATCGTCACTGATCCGGTCATCCGCAACCGCCTCCTTTTTGTCGTGGCGGCCTTTGCCGTATTCCGCTTCCTCGCTTCGATCCCGATTCCAGGTGTCGATCAGGTAGCACTTGCGTCATTTTTGAATAACAACCAGTTCCTTGGTCTTTTGAACATCTTCTCGGGTGGTGGTCTCTCGAACCTCTCGATCGTGATGCTCGGTGTTGGTCCCTACATCACTGCGTCGATCATCATGCAGCTTGCAACCGTCATCTTCCCGAAGGTGAAGGCGATGTATTCAGAAGAAGGGGAGCAGGGTCGTACGAAGTTCATGTCGATCAGCCGAATCCTTTCGGTGCCGCTCGCCGTCCTTCAGGGTGTTGCGTTTCTTACGCTCCTTGAGAACCAGGGCATCGTGACGACGCTCACCCCATTTGATTTCGCGATGAACGTGATCTTGATCGCTGCTGGTTCACTCCTTCTTATGTGGATCGGTGAACTGATCACCGAGTACGGCATTGGTAACGGTGTCTCCCTTATTATCTTCGCAGGTATCGTGGCAGCCCTTCCAGCAGGTATTAGTCAGGCGCTGTTTACGGCAACTGCCGCAAACATCCCTGCGTACGTGGGCTTTGCACTCCTTGGTCTGCTGGTCATCTTTGCAGTGGTGATGGTCACCGAAGCTGAGCGCTCGATCCCAATCCACTATGCACGCCAGGTACGTGGGAACATGGGTGCACCAACCTATCTCCCGGTCCGCCTTCTTCAGGCTGGTGTGATTCCAATCATCTTCGCGCTTTCTCTTCTCCTCCTTCCGCAGATGGTGCTCTCAGCACTCCAGGCGTTTGGAGTTGCGGGTATGGGAGGCGCAATTGCGGCCTACACTGCCTTTAGCAACAATCCATGGGCCTATGGCGCCCTCTACTTCGTGCTCGTGGTGATGTTCACCTACTTCTACACGTCGATCACCTTTGAACCAAAGCGTGTCTCCGACAACCTCCAGAAATCAGGTGCCTTCATCCCAGGAGTTCGCCCAGGTCCCGAGACCGAGCGCCACATCGGTAACATCGTGGGTCGCATCACACTTCCAGGAGCAGTCTTCCTTGGCGCAGTTGCCGTGATTCCATTTATCATTCAGGGTCTCACCGGCATCACCGCAGTCCTTGTTGGCGGTACCGCACTTCTCATTGCGGTGAACGTCGTGCTCGACCTCATCCGGAAAGTGGATGCGCAGGCATCGCTTCGTGAATATTAGAAACCAAAGCGGCCTCAGGCCGCTTTGCTCGTGATACTTTAGATCAAAATGCAGCAGGGAACGTTTATCGTACTAATTGGCGGGATGGGAAGTGGGAAGAGTATGCTCATGAAGCATGCGATCGCGACTTATCCTGATCTCGTAATCCCGTATTCCTATACGACGCGTGCTCGTCGTCCTGACGCCGTTGAGAACGATCACTACCGTTTCCTTAGTGTTCCTGAGTTCGAGACCATGATCGAAGAAGGCGCGTTCCTTGAGTGGGCGCGCTTTGGTGATAACTACTACGGCACCCTAAAGGCAGAAGTAGAGGAGGAGCTCGCTGCAGGGAAGGTGTTGCTTAAGGAGATGGAGGTGCAGGGTGTGCGGCAGGTTAGGGATCTACTTCCGAAGGAGCGGTTCGTGACAGTCTATATTGACGCAGGTCCCTGGGAAGAGCTTGCGGAACGAGCTCTTAAGCGCGCGCCCATGTCGGATGAGGAACTGGCAAAGCGTAAGCAGCGCTACGATGATGAGCTTACCTTCAAAGACGAAGCGGATACGGTCATCGTAAACAAAGAAGGAATGCAGGAGGAGGCGAAGGCAGCGTTTGAAGCAATCATCAACGCGGCGCTCTAAATTTGATACACTCTAGGTCTCATGCCACAAACAAAACCTGACATCGTTCTCATTATTGGTCGCCCGGGCTCTGGAAAGGGAACACAGGCGAAACTACTCGCAAAGCGTCTTGGATGGATGCGTCTATCATCCGGTGATCGTATTAAGGAGATTCGCGACGGTAACGAGGCCTTCTCTGCACGCGTGCGTGAGATGTACGACAAGGGCACGCTTCTTCCTGACTGGTTTGCAGACTACCTGCTTGAAGCAGGGCTTCTTGAGCTTGAGTCACATGTGGGAGTTATTGCAGAAGGATTCGGTCGTACCGAAAGTCAGGCAAAGCATTTTAATGAGATTGTTTCTTGGCTCGGGAGGTGTCTCCTTGTGCTCAACCTCGAGGTTTCAGAAGATGAGGCACGTCGCCGTATCACGGAGCGCGCGAAGAGCGAGGACCGTCCTGACAGCGCAGACGACAAGATCACGGAGCGTTTCACTAAGTTCCGCGAGGAAACGGAGCCAGGACTTAACTTCTTTAGGGAGCTTGGGCTTGTGGTGGAGGTCGACGGTGAGCAGTCTCCTGAGAAAGTGGCCGAGGACATCGAGGCGGCTATAGCACGCGCATGATCGTACGCACGCCAGAAGAACGAGAAGCACTCATCGAAGCCGGCAGAAGGCTCGGAGCGATTCTTGAAGAAGTCGGGAGCAAGGTAGCTCCTGGTGTGACCACTGACCTGCTTGAGACCCTTGCCAACTCCCTTATCAGGGCAGGAGGCGACAAGCCTGCCTTTGAAGGGTATACGCCAGAAGGAGCGCGTCGTCCGTATCCGGCATCACTCTGCGTTTCTATTAACGAGGAGGTGGTGCATGGCATTCCGAATGAGTCACCGAGGACGTTGAAGGAGGGAGACATCGTTGCGCTTGATCTTGGCCTCATCCACGACGGCATTGTCGTTGATTCTGCAATCACCGTTGCGGTAGGGAAGGTATCCAAAGAAGCCCGGGAACTTATGCAGGCAACGCAGAACGCACTTGAAGCGGCGATAGCCGCTGCCGTTCCTGGTGCTCGTATTGGTGACATCTCATATGCTACGGGAGCCGCTTTCAAGGGCACCGACTTTTCGGTGGTGAAGATGCTCGGAGGGCACGGTGTTGGCAAGCACGTGCATGAGGAGCCGTATATCGCCAACGACGGCCATCCAGGCACGGGCCCTGAGGTAGTTGCTGGTATGGTGCTTGCGCTTGAGCCAATCGCAAACGCGGGGAAGGCGGGTGTGCAGCTTGCTTCTGATGGGTATACCTATCGCACTAAGGACGGATCGATCTCAGCGCACTTTGAACATACGATTCTGGTTCAGGAGGGAGGGGCACTCGTGGTTACGCAGCGACCAAGTGAGGTACGCTAACAATATGGCCCAGTACGAAAAGCTCGTACGCGATCGCATTCCGGAGATTCTCGATGAAAAAGGTGTGTCCTACGAAAAGCACATTGCCAACGACGTTGAATACCGCACCGAGCTAATCAAGAAGCTTGTCGAAGAAGCAGGGGAGTTCTCTGAAGCAGGAGCCATTGAGGAGCTTGCTGACGTGCTTGAGGTGATTGCGGCACTTAAAACACTACCCGAATATGCCGAGGTTGAGGCGGTGCGCACCCAAAAGGCAGAGGAGCGAGGAGGCTTCTCAGACCGCATTATCCTGAAGGGAGAGAAGTAGCGGGGGAGGGGGCTTCGTAGTATAGTCATCGCATATCAACGCCCTAGGGCGATTTTTTGTAAACCACCATGCCTATCCCGCACCCAAAGACTCAACGGACCTTTGTGATCATCAAGCCAGACGGCGTACAGCGTGCACTCGTCGGTGAGATCATCAAGCGCTTTGAGCGCACTGGCCTCAAGCTTGCTGCGCTTAAGCTCACCATGCTCGACTCAGATCGTATCTGGAAGCACTACAATAAAGACGATGCTTGGTTTATCAAGAAGGGAACCAAGATTGCTGAGGACCGTGCGGCGGCCGGCCTTTCTTCAGAGAAGGAACCGATTGAGTACGGTAAGGATATTATCCGCGCACTCGAGCGCTTTATGACCTCAGGACCGGTTGTGATGATGGTTTGGGAAGGGAATGAGGCAGTGAACGTCGTGAAGAAGATTGTTGGCGAGACGGAGCCTGCAACCTCTGATGTGGGTACGATCCGTGGTGACCTCACTATCGACTCCTATAACATCGCAGCGATCGATGATCGTGCAGTACGTAACCTCATCCACTGTTCGGATGAGCCAGGTAATGCGGAGGATGAGATTAAGCTTTGGCTTACAGACGACGAACTCATCACCTATCGCCTCGTGGGGGACCAGATCCTCTACGACGTGAACCTTGACGGCATCATGGAGTAAACCAAAAGGACCCCGAAAGGGGTCTTTTTGTTTATTCTCGCTAGAGGCAGTACCCGGTCGGGTCTTCCATGATCTTTCCAGAGGCCCGATCAACAATCCCTGTCTCGTATTCCGCATCATTCGTACGGCAGTAGGTGATAAGGGAAACGGGCACCGAAGCAGCCGTAAGCGCTTTGCAGCTCGGTGCGCAGTACTGTCCGGCCTCGATCTCTCTGACTGAGTTTCCGAGCCGCTGCATGACGCTCCAGTGGCCTCCGCCACCTTCGATACGATCGGCGTAGAGCTCAAGTAGATAGAAGTCGCCCTCCTGCTTTCGGATATAGACACCCGCAACACCTGGTTCAAGGTCATAGAGGTCCTCTACGAGACCGCGTAGCTCTGCATCAGCTTCGGTATAGCTGTCAGTCTCTGTAGGCGCAAGGAGCGAGATACTGTAGGCGACAAGGAGTGTAAGAATAAGGAGGCCCAGCACAGCAGGGAGTTGTTTTAGTTTCATCGTGGTTGGTGGGCGAATATACCCCGATGATATACTACCCACAGAGCCGTCCTCTCAAATGCAACTTGCTACAACTTCGGGAGGCTTATATTCACGCGTGCTCGAGAAGCATTTCATGCTCTGACAGTCGCGATGCGGCCACCCACCTGGCATACGAAAGTTGCCAGAAGGGGACGGTTCTATGAGTGAACCCACGCGAAAGCGTGGGTTCACTCATAGTCCCCAAAGGGAATAGAAAAGAAGTGCGAATCCAAGAACGAAGAATGCAACGATCCCGATGCCTATTTTTCCCACATCGAGTTTGTTGCCTAGCAGAGAGAGTACTGACCAGGTAAGAAGCAGTAGTCCAATAAGTGGAACTGAATAGAAGAACCACGGCGACTCCCATAACAAATTTCCACCGATATAGAACGTGGTCAGCAGAAAGACTCCTGTGAGAATGGAGAGTCCATGGAGCACTTTCATTGCTGGCGGCATATAGAAGGAGTATAGCGCTGATAATACAGAAAATTGCAGAAGGAGCGTGGTAGATTTTAAAGGAAATGCCTCTTCGACTTACTTTCCACGGCGGCGCAGGAACTGTAACCGGTTCTAACTTTTTAGTAGAGAGCACAAAAGGAAAAGTGCTCGTCGATTGCGGTCTTGAGCAGGGAAGGGACTTTAGTGAGAAGCGGATGTATGAGCCGTTTCCGTTCGATGTGTCATCAATTGATGCGCTCGTAATTACGCATGCGCACCTTGACCACATCGGCAGGGGACCAAAGCTGATGCGAGAAGGATTCCGCGGCGACATTTACATGACCCTTGCGACCCGGGATCTCACCGACCTCATGCTCCGTGACAGTCTGAACATCCTCACCATGGAGGCTGAGAAGCGAGGGCTCCAGCCTATGTACCGAGAGGAAGATGTTGCTGCCTTTATGGCCTGTGTAGAGGTGCTGCCGTATAGAAAGGAACGAGAGATTGCGCCTGGGATAACCGTGACGCTCAAGGACACGGGGCACATCTTGGGGTCGGCGAGCGTGACGCTTCGTTCTGATGACGGGACTTCACTTGCGATCACCGGTGACCTTGGAAATTCGCCGTCACCCTACCTACCTGACGTAGAGCCTATTACCGACGTGGACGTGCTCGTGATGGAGAGTGTGTACGGAGACCGTCAGCATCCGCATCTCGATCAACGGGTGCCGCAGCTTCGCGATACCTTGAATCGCGCCATCAAGCGTCGAGGCACCATCCTTATGCCGGCATTCTCGATTGAGCGCACCCAGCTCATGCTCTACGAGCTCTCGAACCTGATGGAGTCAGGGGAGGTACCGGAGATCCCAGTCTTCCTCGATTCTCCGCTTGCGATCGGGGTTACCGAGATCTATGAGAAGCATGCGAAGGAGTATTTCAATAACGGTGCAAAAGAAGAGTTAAAGCGAGAGCAGAGTATCTTTAGGTTCCCGTTCCTTTCCCTTACTCACTCTCGAGAGGAATCAAGAAACATCGATGCGGTACAGGGACCAAAGCTTATCATCGCAGGGGCGGGCATGAGTCATGGCGGGCGCATAGGACGCCATGAGGCAAAGTACCTCCCTGATCCCACAACCACTCTCCTTATTGTGGGCTATCAGGCTCCTGGGAGCCCTGGACGCTTGCTGCAGGACGGCTCGAAGAACGTAAAGATAGATGGGAGACCGGTACGGGTGCGAGCGAAGGTAGAAACGCTCTCAGCGTGGTCAGCTCACTCAGATCGCGATGGACTTCTTGAGTTTGCGAAGAAGGCGCTACCCAAAGCACATACGATATTTGTAGCTATCGGAGAACCATCAGCGGCACGATTCCTTGCACAGCGGATACATGACTATCTAGGAGGGAAGGCGGTGGTGCCGAGTCTGGGGGATTCGTGGGTGATTGAGAAGGGGAAGGTGATAAGAGAACGATAATTCTTTATATGCCTCCCTATATCCGTACTGCTCTTATTGAACAAACGGTATTCGGTGTTGCCGCCATCTCAAGTTATTGGTTCGCAAAATTAGTACCCCTGCTCTGGCTTTTTTCAGCCGGAATTATCCTGGTTGTGACAGCACCATTCTTTTTTATGTGGTTTGTGGATTCCATGATATCTGTCTATCTTGTCGTACGAAATAGATTCCGGGGGATCAATCCTATTGTCGGATTTTATATCTTAATTTCACCACTACTCACTATCCCGGGTTGGATCTTCGTCTGGGACGTCTTCTTCTAGACGAGTGTCGTAGTAAAAGGCCCCGGTGATTCCGGGGCCTTTTAGCTAACTTACTTTCTTCACAATCCGTTCGAATGTCTCTGGATGCTTTGCAGCAATCTCGGAGAGCACTTTGCGGTCGAGGTCGATGCCTGCCTTAGTCTTCGCATCGATGAAGGTGCTGTAGCTCTTGAAGCCCATCTCGCGGAGTGCGGCGTTCAAGCGAACGATCCAGAGCTGACGGTAGTCAGTCTTCTTGTCGCGGCGGTGGTTAAAGGCGTTCTTACCAGCGTGGACCAGAGACTCCTTTGCAAGGCGCTCCTTAGTTGAGCGACCATGACGGTATCCCTTGGCACGCTTCAGGACGTTCCTGCGACGCTTAGCTGAAATGACTCCTCCTTTTACTCGTGGCATATATTAAAAAGTTATACGGCAACCTTGCCACCGTTTGGGCGGCGGGTTCCGGGAAGGAAGCGGCGGCGTACATGGTTGGTCACGGTGAGTGACTGCGCGCGACCCTTCTCGTTCTTAGTGCGTCCACGCTCCTTAGCGTTGAAATGGTCCTGGCCCGCCTTACGCACTACCAGCTTACCGTTCTTGGTGGAACGGATGCGCTTTGAGTATGACTTATTTGTTTTCATGGGTATCTTCTTGTTTTGGGGCGGACTTCACCGGTGCCTTCGTATCGCGTTCGATGATGGCTGCGAAGCCCTTAGGGGCCCTCGTTACCGGCTCAGCGATCTTGTACGAGTGCGGGATCAGGAGCATGAACTTTTCGAGCCGGGTCTTGAGGAAGGCTTCATCCATCCCCTTATACCGGCCCTTGAGGAAGAGCTCCATACGGACCCGATGGCCTTCTTCAAGCCATTCGGCGGCCTTTTTAGCCTTCAACCGCATGTCGTTCTCTCCAGTACCCACCTTTATTTGGACCTCCTTGGTCTCTGAGACCTTGGCCTTGGCCCGCTGGGCACTTTCTCTCTTCTTCAGCTCGTACTGAAACTTACCATAATCCATCACTTTCGCAACGGGCGGGACGGCGTTTGGGCTGATCTCGATGAGGTCCAGTCCGGCCACCTCAGCAGCCTTTAGAGCTTCCTCAACAGAAATAACGCCGAGGTTACCCCCGTCGGCGCCTATGACACGGAGTTCGCGTGCACGGATCTCCTTATTGATTCTGACTCGTTCGGTACTCAAAGCAATTAGTAGAAGGATAATAGCACGGAAACGTTAGGTATTCAAGGCATCGTAGCTATGCTACGGTGTCGATAGATAGGGAGAATACCCATGAATGATGATCGATTGCGTCTCATTCCAACAAACGAATGGGAAGCGAAGGATGAAGAGGACGAAGATCTCCTTTCACTCCTATCCAACCTGTTCGGGAAGGTGTGCCGGAGTCTCTCCAGACCAACTTGGAAGATATTCCGAAAGAAGATTTAACTACTGAAGGCGGCCCCCAGGGGCCGCCTTTTCAGTTGCGCAGTAGAATCCTGTTCTACTGCGTAAACTCAACCGTCGAAGAGGTGGTTGCGGTTAGGTCAGTCGCGTCCCCACCCATGCGCTCAAGTCGCTTCTCAAAGCGTGCGAGAAGTCTTGCAAGATCTTCAAGGGCAGCGCGGCAGCCTTCGGTCTGAAGGTCGTCTGCGGTGCGGCACTCTTCAGCCACGCGCTCGCGCTGCGAAGCAAGGTCGCCTCCAAATACCCCTGTCTCGCGTGCCCACATGACGGTCATGACGATAAAGAGGACGGCGAAGATGCCAGCAACAGCCCAAGCGGTTCGTAGTTTGTTATCCATGGTGAATATTAGTTCGCAAATTAGCTCCCTCCGGATGATAGAGACGTCTACCTAAAGCTTCCGTGACAGCGCTACCCTCTATCATTACCCCAAATGGGATGAAAGGGAAGATGAAGCGAAAATCATTAATCTGTTTCTCATCCGCTAGGTCGTACAGTACGCGCATATCAGCTCATAACGTAGGCAGATCTATATGGCAACCATAGTCAACAATCCCGGGAATTCAGATAGCGGCGCAGGAGCAACCGCAGGGCTCGTAACCGCAATCATTGTCGTGGTCGCACTCGCACTCATCGCGCTCTTCGTTTGGCCTGGCTTTGGAACAGGAGGTGGCGGAGGCGGAACCAACGTAAACGTTGAGGTTCCCGCACTTGATGCAGGTGCCGGTGGTGCAGCAGCAGGACAGTAATACGGGATACTGACGTAAAAGATGAAGCCCTCGCACTTGTGAGGGCTTCATCTTAACCTTTCGCTCATCCTTAGCGTCATACCATTGTCCTGTTTGATCACTAACACTTGATATATACGGATATGGCAGACATCATAAATAACCCGGGAGATAATCGAGGTGGAGGCTCGACGGCATGGATCCTCGGACTGGTCGTTATCGTGCTTCTCGTTCTCTTCCTCATCTTCCTCCTCCCTACGTTTGCAGATAATCGGGAGACAACGACCGATACAGCAAACGATGACGCAGCAGGGGATACCACAAACAACACTATTCTCCCGCCGCCAGTGGTGAATAACACCATCATCAACTCAACGTCGACGATCAATAACTCAACGACGACAACGCGCTAGACAGTATAAGAAGAAAAGAGTCCCTCGCTGAGGGACTCTTTTCCTATTCCTTCGCATCAAGGGTAAGACGCAACACTTTGCTAAAGGCGTAGGGATCAAGCGTGCCTGCGTAGCCAATGCTTTCTCGATACTGCGTCAGGTCATAGCGCATCTGGGTTCTTGCTTCAGAGGCGTCCTCGAGCTGAATGAAGCCTTCGCGCATGAGGTAGGTGTCGGAGTACCCAGTCAGGATCCAGGAGTAATGGCGGGGAAGGGTGCCGGGGTAGTGCTTGTTTACGATCTGCGCGAGGAGATTCGTGCAGTTGGCGGTCAGGGTATTGTAGAAGCGAGGATTTGCTGCGAGCACATTCGTTTCCTCGGCAAGCGAGTGCAGGAGTGATTCTTCGGCTCCTTGAGGCAAATCAAGCGGGTACATGCGTACCGGATGATTCAGGTACACCAGGCGACGGGTAATGAAGTCGCGCTCAGTGCCCCACTGGTAGGAGAGGTCGTAGGCACGGAACGCTCCTGCAAGTGCTTCGTACTTCTCGCCCTCTTCACGCCTTGCTTCTATCGAGAAGGAAATTGTTCCGCCATCATTAAATTCAAATGTAAGGAAGGTATGCCCCACGGCCTTCCAGTCCCCAAACGGTTCGATAACGAACCAGACCTGCTTCACATCCTTCGGGTTGATTGCAAGATCTACCCATTCTTTGGTGAGGGGGCCGGTTGCGTCGTAGGTCCAGTCACGAGCGTTACGAATGATGATCTCGTCCTCGCTAATTTCTGCAATAGCTGTCTTTGACTGTTCTTCGATCCAAGGGCGATCAAGCTTTGCCTCGAGGGTGAAGTAGTTAAAACCAAGGATCACCAAGAGGGTGAGGACGATGCCGGCGATGAATTGAGCCATAGGCCTAAGTATAGGCCATTCATCTCCCGTTCATTCGAAAGCCGTATGCTCACATCGGACGGCGTCTATAGTGATGCCGAACAGGGAAATAGGGGAGCTCAGTAATGAGCGAGTGGGCGATAGATGAACAAGAACAAGCTTTACTTGAAGCGGCTGACCTGGCCGTTTCGATCATCAAGGAAAACAAGGTCCCTTTCGTTAAGGAGATGAAGGTGGGGGTGCAGGGTCGGAAGGACTTCTGCACCTGGATTGACCGAGAAATTCAAAAGGAGGTCGTCTCGTTCCTCAAAGCACGCTATCCGGATCACGGATTTCTGCATGAGGAGGCGGATGCAACGATTAAGCCGTGGGATGGGGAAAGCCCCTACTTCACGATTGATCCGGTAGATGGGACGCAGGCTCTCATCGATAATCAGCTCCATCTCGTCTGCGTCATGATCGCAATGGTGGATGCAGACGGTCGGGAAGTGGCCGGCTGCATTAAATATCTAAATGGAGATGCGTATAGTTTTGGTCCATCGCATCCGCACGTCTTCTACACCTCGGAAGGGAATCGGCGACCGCTTGATGCCTCACCGAAGGATAGTAGTGGATTAGTACTGTTGCGGCGGCCGTTTGAGCTATACCGTTCGCTTACGTATAAACTTATCGAGCAGGTAGATGCCTTCCGGTTCTTGAAGGAGTGCCTTGGCATTTGGACTCCCAGACTCTGGCAGCGTGAGTTCTGTGCTGGTGTGCTCTGGCATGACTCCGCGCATACGCCATGGGATATGACTCCGATTATCGCGATGTCCCGCAGGCTCGGGTACGTGTTCCTTCGCGCGACTAGGGACGGTAAGCGGTTCGAATGCTTTGATCTGAAACTTCCAACCTGTGCAACGATTCGCGGGTATGACCTCGTCATCATCCATAAAAACGATCTTTCTCTGGTAGAGCCTCTTCTGCGAAAGTGACTGCAGAAGCTGCCGGAACTGACCCTCGCGCAAGCGAGGGTCTTCACTTTGCCTCATTGACACTTCATTCCTCCTGGAATAACATTCAACCGTATGGTTAAACATCCCATGCACCTGGATACCGTATTCCATTCACTCTCCGACCCTATCCGTCGGGATATTCTTGAGCGCGTAACGCATAAGGAATGGTCCGTTGGTGAATTGGTGGAGCTGCATGAGGTGAGTTTCGCAGCGGTCTCAAAGCACGTGAAGGTGCTCGAAGAAGCCGGACTCATCAAGAAGCGGAAGGAGGGACGGCACCATATGATCTCGCTTGCGCCCAAAGCGCTCAAAGAGGCAGATGCGTACCTGGAACGGTATCGACGTATGTGGCAAAGCCGCTACGACAAGTTAGATGCATTACTCAAAGATAAGTAGAACACTATGGATAAAGTACACGTCACCAAAGATCTGGAGAACAAGATACTCACCATCGAACGATCGTTTGATGCGCCAAAGGAGAAGCTCTGGAAGGCCTATGCAGACAAGCAATGGTTTACCCGTTGGTGGGGTCCTGAGGGATGGGAGACAACGGTGAAGGAATTTGATTTTGTCCCCGGTGGTAAGATCCATTACGGTATGAAGTGTGTGGATGAGAATCAGGGTGAGTGGTTTGGGAAGGAGTCCTGGGGTCTCATGGTTCTTGAATCGATTGATGAACCTACCAGCTTCTCAGCCAAGGATTACTTCTCTGATGTTGATGGAGTGGTAGATCCAACTCTGCCTGCGCAGAAGTTCACCGTCGAACTCATTGAAGAGGGAGATAAGACTCGTCTGGTTACTCGCAGCATAACCGACTCGGCAGAACAGCTCGAGCAACTCGTTGCGATGGGTATGATTGAAGGATTCAGCAGTCAGCTCAATAAGCTTGAGAAGTTGCTAGGGGAGTAAGGTCAAAACTATATTCAACAAGAAAACCGCCCGAGGGCGGTTTTCTTCTGTATAGGGTGGACATGGCTGATCAATTATGGAACCAGTTAGAAACCTTTGCCTTTGGGTCAGAAGCATTAATTAAAGAGCTGGGAATACGAGTTTTATCACGGTAAAGCACCCGATAGGAGCCACAGGTAGGCAATAGAACACTCATGTATGGGGGGATGGTAAAAAAGTTCATGAAGAGTAGAGTTACCGCACAAACCTATGCATGAGACGGCCTCCACCAGTCCTTACATAATTCCACCCACTAATCCATTTCCTTGGAGTGACCTCGTGATGGAGCTTGCGCGCTCGGGGCCATTCTGGGGTGCCGTCAGTGTAATAGTGATAGTACTCAGTGCCCTTCTTCTCTTCAGAGAACCCATCAGTGTTTTTTTGAAGAATGTTAAGCGTGCCAGATTTGGTAAGGACATGGTGGATCTTTCATCGGGGGATGCGGCAACCCAGGATGCGTCAACAGATACGGGGGAGACCGAAGTTTCTGACAAGGAGTACGAAGAAGAGAAAAAAGAAGATACGAAAGGCGATGCTGAGGACGCAGAACGTAGTACTTACGTGGAGTGGCGTACAGAACTCTTCATTGCAGCCATCATCACCCAGGATCGTGATCGACTCGAATATGCATACACGCAAATGTTGAAGTATGCAGAGGATGATCTGACCAAGAAAAAGGCGAAAGTCATATACCTACAGATGAAACAAGGTCTCGGGAATAACGATGCCTTGGTTGAATTGAAATCAATATCCGGAGACATTGATGTGCAATTTGAGGTCAATATGGCACTCGGTCATTGTTATGTGAACGCAAATGATTTCAAGAGAGCAATTTCTCATTACGAAATAGCACAAACACTTGCGCTGGGTGATGAAGAGAAAACATCACTCGCTGGAAATTATGCTTCTGCACTCTATCGAGACGGTCAAAAGGAGACCGCGATTACTCTTTTAGGAGAAATGATCTCAAGGGTTGAGTCCGATCCTGCCAAGGGAGAACTTTATGCTGAGTTAGGGAAAATTTATGAGAATGAGGACGATTATGAAAACAGAGCTTTTGTAATGGATAAAGCGCTAGCCTTGAAGCCTGGGAATACAGGCCTCCTTTTCGATGCTGCGTACGCTTATTCTAAGAGTGGATATGAGGAGCTTTCGCTCCTTCACTACGTCAATGCAAAAAGGATCAACCCTAAAGATAGCTCGGTAAGGAATAATCTCGCTGTTCAGTACGACAACCTGAAGATGCCCTTCAGGTCGGTCGAAAATTATAAGAAGGCTGAGGAAGAAGGTAGTACATTAGCCTCGGCTAACCTGGCATACCGCTTAATGGGCGCAGGATTTGAGACAGAGGCTACCGAAATTCTGGATGCGGCAAAGGTAAAAGAAGATGTTCATCCAAATGTAGGTTCCGCTGTTTCTGAGATCGCAAAAAGGAAAGATGCTGAAGATGATACTGAGAAGAAGGTCACCAAAAGAGCTTTGGTGCAGAGGAAGTTTTTTCTCGAATTTGCCGATGCAAGACATATCCCAGGCGCTCTCTTAGAGGCAGTGTCTGGAAATTGGACTTCTGACTCCGAAATACCATTTTCAATTGAAGTTAAAGACGGGGTTGTTACCGGTATTTGGATAGAGCCAGGATTCGGAGATTACGTGCAGGAGTTCAAATTTGAGGGCCTAATTCAGAACAATAGCTCAAAGCTTTTGATTTCAAGGAAGGAATACAATGCGGCTTATGAAAGGGTATATAAGTCGAAGGGTAAGGGTGGTTATCTTTTCGCTACCTCGGATGTGCAAATGCAACTAATGATCATTGGAGAGTACGGTGAGAAAAAGGTTCTACATCTGAAGAGGGTATAAATCGCAATCACTTAAGTTTTGCGAGAGCTTGCTTATGGAACTGCAGAAATGTCAGTGCCTATAAAAATTTTCGCCCTTGTTCAGGGCGAAATGTTACTAGATGTGGAGGTGGCGAGAGTCGAACTCGCGTCCGAATCCGTTTCTGAGGACGAGTCTACGACGCATAGCTAGTGTTGGTTGTTCGACAGAAGCATAGGAACGCTAGCGAAAACGCTTCTGCCTAATCCTGTTGTTTAGATCAAACGCCTAGGAGAACGTCGATCGATCACGTAGGTGATTCCGCCCCCACCTGCCGCTACGTGAACCGGGCAGGGAAGACGTCGCATAGGCGAAAGCGCGAAGCTTTTACGCGTAGGCGAACGCAAAGTCCTTAGCACCGAAGTACGGGGACTTTACGCTTGCATTCGAAGTGTTTGCAAGTATTGGTGTTTGCGTTGATATAGCGGTCAGCAAACTTCCGCTGCGTCGCACGTCTCTCAAAGTACAGACCGTCAAAGCCGGTCACCCCCGTTCTGGACACTCGTCAGGAGAAGAGTGTCCAGAACGCGACTGGCCCGCTTATCGTTTCGCGCGCAATGCTCGCTCCATGTCGAGCTTTGCGTCAGCACGCTTCAGGTCCTCTCGCTTATCGGCTTTTCCTTTACCTTTTGCGATAGCGACCTTCACCTTTAAATACCTACCCATATTATACACCTCAAGCGGGACTGTTGTCAACCCCTTTTTCGATTCGGCATCAGCAAGTTCTGCGATTTCTTTCTTAGAAAGGAGAAGACGGCGCACGCGCTCCGGTTCATACGACTCAGGGGTGTTCTTTACCTGGTACGGCGGGATAGTCATGCCAACGAGATACGCCTCACCACCTCGCACAATCACCCGGGCACCCTCAAGAGACCCGTGCTTGGCGCGCAGGCTCTTTACTTCGGCACCTGAGAGCTCAAGGCCCGCGACATAGGTGTCGAGGATCTCAAAGCGTAGGCCCGCTTTCTTGTTTACTATGAGGCTCATAGAGCTACGGTATCGCGCGCAGGCGATAAGCGGAAGAGCTCCTCGATCTCGTCACGTTTAGCGAGCAGGTCCTCGTATCCCATGGTGAAGGCTTCAACGACCTTTCTGCGCTCACGACTATAGAGCACTGTGGGAAGCGTGAAGGTGGGGGAGACGAGGGTGAACTTAATCCCATCCGGCCATTCAATCGTTTGACCTCGCTCCATGTCACGCAGCATTGCTTTTCGTAGACCCGGAGAGAGAAGTGCGCCATAGGTGCGCAGGATGAACTTGCCGATCTTGGTTGGCGCATCGGTGTTCGTGATGCAGAGAATGCGGGTAGCTCCCGCCTTGATCGCCACATCAATCAAATCCACCATCCCGCTTGAGAAGTCGCCATCAAGGTATGACTTGCCGCCCAGGTTCACGTGTCCGTTGTACAGAAGTGGGATCGCGGTTGCTGCGCGAATGATCTCGTAGGGATTCATCCAGAGATGGTTGTCGATGAATTTGGTTTCTCCGGTTTTGGTATCGGTCACCGGTACAAAGAATTGTGTGTTGCTACTCTCTGCTTTCTCAACATCAAGGGGCAGGTACGTCTTTGAGATCGTATCTACTAGATAATTGATACGAAGTGCAGGGAAGGGGGCATAGCGAATGAACTGACGTGAGGGAATGAACTTGGTCCATGCTTTCTCGATGTCGTCATATTGCTCTGCGAGGTAATAGAACATGGCACCCACCGAGCCCGATGCGGAAACAAAGATGTCGGGATTCGTGATTTTGAGTTCACGAGCAAGCGCGACAAGCGCGCCTGCAGAATAGGCACATTTCATGCCGCCACCTGACGTGATAATGGCAACCTTTTCATTCTTCATCGTTTCCATAGCAATTCCGCTTATTGTATAGTGATCTCTACTAAGAACAAAAAATGGCACCAATCACTCCAAACAAGAAAGGACCGCAGAAAGTGACTCAGGGGAAGAAGGGAGGCAAGGATCCCTTGAAGGGAAAGGGTTCCCAGTTCATGCGACCGGGTACGCCTGGGTTCATGGGCAATCTCCTATCGACCGTTCTCGTGTTCCTGCTTCTGATGAGTCTGTTCTCGCTCTTCTTCGATCCGGGACGAACAAAGGAGGAGATCACGCTTTCGCAGGTAGCCTCTGATGTGAGGACGGGTGCGATCACCGCCATCAAGGTTGAAGGGAATACCCTCAAGCTCTCCTATGCTGAGGGCGTCGAGAAGAAGTCGATGAAGGATCCTGATCAGGGACTTCCCGATACGCTTGCAGTGTATGGGGTGACTCCTGAAGAACTGACCCGCACTCCGATCACGGTTTCAACCGAGTCGGGGTTCAAGTACTGGTTCTTCAATCTTGCACCGATTCTGCTCCCGATCATCTTCCTTGCAGTTCTCTTCTGGTTCCTTACGCGTCAGGTACGGGGTGCTGGCATGCAGGCGTTTACCTTCGGACAGAGTAAGGCGCGCATGATCGATCCGGCAGATACCTCCCAGCGCATCCTCTTCTCAGATGTTGCAGGAGCCAAAGAAGCAAAGGAGGAACTTGCAGAAGTTGTGGACTTCTTGAAGAATCCGAAGAAGTTCCTCGACATTGGTGCACGTATTCCAAAGGGAATACTTCTCATGGGTGCACCGGGAACGGGTAAGACGATGCTTGCACGCGCCGTTGCGGGTGAGGCGGGGGTGCCGTTCTTTTCCATCTCAGGTTCTGAGTTCGTGGAAATGTTTGTGGGAGTGGGAGCGTCACGGGTGCGTGATCTGTTTAACATGGCGAAGAAGGTTGCTCCGGCGATTATCTTCGTGGACGAGATCGATGCGGTGGGACGCGTGCGTGGCACCGGTGTTGGTGGCGGAAACGACGAGCGCGAGCAGACCCTGAACCAGATTCTGGTTGAGATGGATGGATTCGATCCGTCAGAGAAGGTGATCATTCTCGCAGCAACCAACCGTCCTGACGTGCTTGATCCGGCGCTTCTGCGTCCTGGTCGCTTTGACCGTCGTGTGGTGCTTGATCTTCCAGACCGAAAGGATCGTCTTGAGATTATGACCGTGCACTCGCGCAAGAAGCCGTTTGGTCCTGACGTGAATCTCGAGGTGATCGCAGAGCGCACGCCTGGGTTCTCAGGTGCGGAACTCTTCTCACTCATGAACGAGGCAGCGATCCTTGCTGCACGAGAGAATCGCAAGGAGATCACCCAGTACGACCTCATACGCTCCATTGAGAAGGTGATGCTTGGTCCAGAGCGTAAGTCGCATCTTCTTTCGAAGAAGGAGAAGCTCGTGACGGCGTATCACGAAGGAGGTCACGCACTCGTTTCCTCCGTGCTTCCGTACGCCGACCCCGTGCACAAGATCTCGATCATCAGTCGTGGTCGCGCAGGTGGGTACACGCTTAAGCTTCCGTTTGAAGATAGGAAGATGCAGTCGAGGAAGGAATTCCTTGATGACATCGCAGCAACACTCGGAGGATACGTGGCCGAGGAACTCATCTTCGATGACCTCACCACTGGTCCTTCTAACGACCTCTCAGTGATTGCTGATCTCGCTCGCAATATGGTCGCGCGCTACGGTATGAGCGAGAAGATTGGTGCTGTTGCGTTTGCGACTGATCATAACAATGCCGGAGCCTCTTATTCGCAGGAGGTTGCGAAGCAGATCGACGCAGAAGTCTCCCGCATCATTGACGAGGCAAAGGTGAAAGCGCACAAAGTGCTCGTTGATCATCGTAAGGCACTCGATGCAATTGCGATGAAGCTTGTCGAAGTTGAGACCCTTGAGCGAGAAGAGTTCGAGAAGCTCCTGATTGCAAACGGCATTACGCCGAAATCAAAAGAGGAGGAAGAGTCACCGAAGGTGGATATCTAGAAAGAAACCTTGCTGAAAATCGCCGGTCCCAGGACCGGCGATTTTCAGCTTTTCTCTATCAATTCTTTATAAAAATTTGAACTCTTAAATCATAGAGTTCAGCCATGCACATTAATGTTCATATCATATATGTATGGCAAAACGCGAACTTAAAGCTCGAGCTATCCAAATGCGAATGCGGGAGATGAGTTATAGCCAGATAAAGGCAGAGCTGGGAGTGAGTAAGGGAACCCTGAGTGGATGGCTACAGGATTACCCACTGTCAGAGAGTCGCATTAGTGCGCTCCGAGGATGGAATGAACAGCGAATAGAAAGATGCAGAGAAACAAAGGCACTGAAGAAGGAGAAGCGACTTAAATCTGTGTATGAGCGTGTAGCTAACGATATTGGAGTGCTTTCAGAGCGAGAAATTTTTCTGGCGGGTCTATTTCTTTACTGGGGTGAAGGGAGTAAGACTCAGAGCGCAATGACTGCTATTTCGAATACTGATCCTGCGGTATTAGTTTTCTTCATCAAATGGATACAACTACTTGGAGTATCAAAGGAAAATTTGCGAGTATATCTGCATCTATATGCAGATATGGATATCGAAACCGAAATGCGGTACTGGTCAGACGTGCTCAGTCTACCGAGAGCGGCATTTCGCAAACCCTACATCAAAACATCTAATCGAATCGGTCTTACATATCCACAAAAGTTTACGCATGGTACCTGCAATCTGCTCTACGGAAGTCGAGATACCTGCGAGTACGTACAAGCTGCTCTCAAAAGAATCCGCCATCTTGTTTGCGCGGACTCTACCTCCGTGATTCCATAAGGGGGCGCCCGTAGCTCAGTTGGTAGATGCAAGCGTCTTATACACGCTAGGTCGGGGGTTCGAGTCCCTCCGGGCGCACAAATTGACCGTATATGAGTGACATGATTTAGTTCATCCGGATTGAAACAATAAGGAGGATGTCATGTCCGCTCGTATGCTTTCACGGATGAAGTCCGAAGAAATCACAGCCATCATCGATGATCATGCGGCTATCATCAAGGCTGTAAATGATGAGCAGAAGATGCTCGAAGACCGGAAGCGGTTCGCTGCGGAGGTTGAGCAGAAGCTCGGGTATAAGCATCTCAAGCAGGCTGTCGATGCAGAGAAGCACGATATGCCTGCTGATGTTGTGCTCCTTAAGACACTTGCTGCTCTTGGTATTCGGCCGCTCGATCGGTCATCGGTTGATCGGTACAAGGCAAGGGAAGTCAGGAACCTGATCAACATCGTGACCAAGTTCTTCGGCATCCCACTGATGCTCGTCGGCGGACTGGCGATAGCGATCGTCCTGATCTCGAACTGGCGCGAGCCGAAGATCGAGGCGGTGATTGATCCGTGGTGGAGTCTTATGTTCGGAATCGGACTCTTTCTCACCTGGGCTGAACATGCCCTCATTCCGCGGCGCTCGTGGAGTGTGGACGGCATCCAGCATCTAGGTAGCGGTTTAAGCAGGAAGTCTGATCTTCTTCCTCGCGAGCTTCTCCAGTTGGTGCTTCGTGTCCGCGAGGCGTTACCTGGAATTCGATTCCTTGTTCATACGCTTCATAGAGAGCATGGGCCCTGGTTTCGAATCATCGATTCGGTCGGGCGATTCGTGAACGACCCGGATCCATTTCTCGAGGTTCGGTTCGGCGGCGAGTCTTATTATATCGCCGTCTGGGATGAGCCGGGCTTTGACGGGAAGCTCATGCAGGTTGATTGATTATCGTAAGCTGGGTCCTGGCGAAAGTCAGGGCCCTTCTTCTATTCCGGATGCACGTGCTCCATTACCTCACGAGCAAGCTCCTTCAGGGCAGGGTACTGAGTAAGATCAGGGTCCTCTTGGATAAGTCGTGCAGCTTCGGTTCTCGCGGCCTCCACCATCTTTATGTTCTTCAATGCCTCCATCGCAATGTCCGACACACCCCACTGACGTGCGCCATACAGTTCTCCCGATCCTCGAAGCGCGAGATCATACTCAGCAAGCTCAAAGCCATTCTTTGCGGTGACGAGTGCCTTGAGACGATCTTTGGTTTGACCGGAGGACTTTTCGGGAAGCGCGAAACAGTATGCTTGTTGCGAGGAGCGGATCACGCGGCCGCGTAGCTGATGCAACTGAGCAAGGCCAAAGCGTTCTGCGCCTTCTATCAGGATCACCGTCGCGTTCGGTACATTCACACCGACCTCAACGACCGAAGTCGCCACCAGTATCTGCACCTCATTCTTTTCAAAGCGATTCATCACATCCTCTTTATCCTTCGGCGTCATCTTGCTGTGCAAGATATCAATCGCGGCCTCGGGGAATACTTCACGTTTTAAGCGTTCTGCCTCTGCTTTCACAGACCGTGCCTGTATCGCCATTTCTTTTGTAGGGTCCGGTTCGTCGATGCGGGGACAGATGACATACGCTTGGCGACCTTCTGCTAGTTCGCTTCGGACCCGCTCATACGCCTTCTCGCGGGTCTTCGGATCAATGATCTCGGTAATAACGGGTTTACGACCGGCCGGCATCTCATCAAGCAAGGAAATATCAAGATCTCCATAGATGGTGAGTGCGAGGGTGCGGGGAATAGGAGTCGCGGTCATGGAAAGAAGGTGCGGAGAGATTCCATCCTTCTTCACGAGCTTTTGCCGATGCGCCTTACCAAAGCGATGTTGCTCGTCGATGATGGCGTACGCAAGATTCTGGAACTCAAGAGATTTGTAGACAAGTGCATGGGTGCCGATCACGATCGGTATCTCGCCATTTTTTACCCACTTACTAAACTGCGCCCTCGATACTTTCGTAGATTCTTCCTTTCTAATCTTGGAGGGGAACTTCCGGCATTCGCTGCCTGTGATAAGACCAATAGGTATTGGGTGATCCTTGAAGTAGGAAACGAAGGTAGAGAAGTGCTGCTTGGCGAGGATTTCGGTCGGACACATGTAGGCGACCTGGAGCGTTCCGCTCTTTCTCCCTGGTGGTCGAGAGGTTGCGACCATGTATGCGGTAGATGCAGCAACGGCGGTCTTTCCGCTACCCACATCGCCCTCAAGAAGGCGTCGCATCGGATGCGACTGCTCGAAGTCGAGTACGACACTCTCGATTGAGCGTGACTGAGCTTTTGTCGGCGGGAAGGGGAAGGAAGCGATGAATTCATTCAATGCTCCTCGATCTACTTCAACCGAGAGCGCCTTCTCTTTGACGGCAGTGAGTTTCTCGCGCTGCATGCCAAGCTGGATCGCGAATACTTCTTCAAAGGCAAACCGTTTGCGTGCTACCTGTGCATCTTCAAGTTTCTTGGGCGCATGCATCCATATGAGCGCGGTTGAAAGGGAGGGGAGGTTGTAGCGTTCAAGTATCTCTTTAGGGATTGGATCGGATGTCACCTCATGCAGTCCACCTTCAAAGAGACGCTTCTGCGCATGCAGGAACCAAAGAGAGGAGATTCCTTTGGATTCAGGGTATATGGCATAGAGGGTGTGCTCTGCCTCACCAGTCGCATCCGTAAAAAGGGTGTCGTGTACGTCTTCGCTCGTGACTGGGGTACGGTCAATCTCAGGGTTCGCAAGATAGCGCTTTGCGCCTTCTCCCGTAACTTTTCCAGTTGCCTTTACGACCATGCCGTCGGCAAGGGTCTTGGCGATGTAGGGCTGGTTAAACCACATGAGCTTGATGCGCCCTGATGCGTCTTCAAGCCAGGCTTCGGCAATGGGTCTACGGCTCTTCCACGCCTTACGGGTTTCGGGTTTCCTCACCGTTCCATAGAGTGTCACGTCGGTACCGGTCGCAGCTCCCGCGATCGTGCCCGTAGGGCCTGCCGACTCATAGCGCGCAGGGAAGTGATAGAGGAGGTCCCGGACCGTTTCAATGCCGAGCTTGCCGAGCGCTTTCTTCTGGTCGGGCTTCAGGCGGGTAAAGTGCTTTTCGATGGAATCGAAGGGGTGCATGCAGGAGCAGTATACGCTTTTCGGAAAGAACATCAGTTCTTCATCGTCATATGACGTATAGTGATCTATATGTCTCGGTACGCACGCCACTGGTCAATCGCTCTCACGGTCCTTTTGATCGCATCGTTTCTGTTTGCGTTCCCGATGTCGTATCTCCAAGCGGCATCAAAGCCGAAACTTGCCGGAGCAAGCGCACTCACCGTTGAGGATCTACAGACTGCCTACGAGGAAGCGCAGGCAGGTGGCGACAAGGTGCGTATCATGGTGGTGCCGGGACACGAGCCTACGTATGGTGGTGCACAGTACCAGGGATACTACGAGCGTGAACTCGTGGTCATGCTTTCAGAAAAGCTTGCGACCGAGCTCCGAGCTGACCCCAATATCGAAGTCATCGTCGCGCGTGACGAGACTGACTGGAATAGTACGCTCGAGCGGTACTTTGATCGTAACGAGAAGGCAATTGAAAAGTTCGTTGCGACCCACAAGAAGGAATTCAAGCGGCTTTTGAAGCGCGGAAAGGCAGATGAGAATGAGGAGCAGGCAGGACACAACGCTGCACCAAACGATGTGGCATATCGCCTTTATGGCATCACCAAGTGGAGTAATGAAAACGACGTTGATCTCATGATCCATGTGCATCTCAATGATGCGGGTGGCCGAAGCGCGGACGCGCCTGGTGCTTACACTGGTCTCTCCATCTATGTGCCGTACCAGGAATTTGGTAATTCTGATGCGTCTATAGAAATTGCAGAAGAGGTATTTGATCGACTCACAGACATAGCGGCAAAGTCGACTCTTGCGATTGAGGACAAGGGTATTGTTGAGGACCAGGAGCTGATTGCGCTTGGCTCGCACAACACCTCTGCCGTTCCAAGCGTTCTTATTGAATACGGCTACATTTACGAGCCTAAGTTTATCGAGGCAGGAGTCCGCGACATAGTCTTTAGCGACTACGCCTACCAGACGGCACGAGGACTCGCTGATTTCTTTGGACGAAACGCAGGAGGCACCTACAGCACTCGTGTACTTCCATACACCTGGACCGGTGACGTAGTCGCGCAGGCAGGCGGGCTACCATTTGCGTCCGCTCTTGTTGGCACGACAACGACTACTACAAGTGAGGCGACCGTTCCGCTCTACGCACTCCAGCATGCACTCAAGCAGGAAGGATTTTATCCACCTGCGCCATCGACTCTCATCAACTGTCCGATCGATGGGAAAATGTCTGCATGCGTGACCGATGCGCTCAAGGCATATCAGAGTGCGAAAGGCATCACGGTAAGCGGCACACTCGATGCGGCTACGCGCAACGCGCTGAACGCGACCTATAGCATCGGATTCACTCCTGAACCGGTGGTAGCGGCGCCTGTAACTATCACTCCTGCTCCTGCTGCGCCTACCACTTCGGTAGTCACAAACACCTCCTGCACTCCGTTCACCACCACGCTTGAGCTCGATAGCACTGACGCTGATACCAAGGGCGAGGTGACTCGTCTTCAGAAGATTCTTGCGCAGGACAAGACCATCTATCCAGAAGGGAAGGTAACCGGATACTTTGGCCCGGCAACCGATAAAGCGGTTAAGGCCTTCCAGTTGAAGAACAAGATCACCACTGAGGGAAGTACGGGATATGGTCTGGTAGGTCCTGCAACCGGGAAAGCACTCGCAGCGCTTTGTAAATAAGGAAAAGCCGTCCACAGAGGCGGCTTTTTCATTTACCTATATACTTCTTCGCATGAAGAAGAACCCGAAGCAGATCGTCGACGCGTTCAAAAAAACCGGTGCTCGTATCGAGACACGGTCACGAGTGAAGATGAACACGAAAGAGGCCTTTGCGCTCTACTACACTCCGGGTGTGGGTGCAGCGTCCATGCATCTTGCGAAGAACCCCAAGGACACGCGAGCAATGTCAGTGAAGAAGAATTCAGTTGCGGTCATCTCCGACGGCTCTGCGGTGCTTGGTCTGGGGAACATTGGTCCGTATGGCGCACTACCGGTGATGGAAGGAAAGGCACTCATCTTCCGTGAGCTTGGCGGCATTGATGCATGGCCGATTGTTCTCAACACCCAGAACGTGGATGAGATCGTGAAGACCATCACCGCCATCGCTCCTGGGTGGGGCGGTATTAACCTCGAAGACTTCAAGGCGCCTGAATGCTTTGAGATCGAGCGTAGGCTTATCGAGGCACTCGATATTCCCGTGATGCATGACGATCAGCATGGCACGGCAATCGTGGTGCTCGCAGGCCTCATTAATGCGATGCAGGTGGTTGGAAAGAAATGGAATGGCTCCTGGATCACGATTGCAGGAGTAGGGGCTGCGGGTGTCGCAATCATCAGACTTTTGAAGCGCTACGCCCCTGGCGTGAACATCATCGCCGTCGATCGCGAAGGTATCATCTGGGACGCACGAAAGGATTTAAATAGTACAAAAAGAAAGTTGATCGAGGACAAACTCATCTTCGCGGAAGAGGGAGGAGATCTGAAGACTGCGCTCATTGAGTCTGATGTATTCATCGGAGTCTCAGGACCTAATCTCCTTACCGCTGACGATATTGCACTTATGGCAGACAAATCAATTGTGTTCGCGCTCTCCAATCCCGTTCCGGAGATTCTCCCTGAGGAAGCAAGGAAGGGGGGTGCGGCGGTAACGGCAACGGGGCGGTCTGACTTTGCAAATCAGATTAATAACGCCCTCGTGTTCCCGGGTGTGTTCCGAGGTGCGCTTGATAAAGGAGTGACGCGTATTACTGATGAATCAAAGCTCCGTGCGGCAAAAGCACTTGCAGCATTGGTTATAAAGCCAACAGCAACAAAGATCATCCCCGATATTCTCGATAAGAGGGTGGTGAAAGCAGTTGCAGCTGCGATTCGCTAGTCGCGCTGGATTGCGTGCCGCACGCGTTCGAAGACGGTGGTGAACCAGGCGCGGTCGGCCGCAAAACGTTCAGGACGTTCCCCGACACCAAGAACGTTCATGATACGTGAGAGTGATGTCCACTGTGCATCATCGATTTCTTTGGTCGGTGCCAGTTCGCTTTTTGATGCTGCGGCAAACAGGAACATGCGTATTTCCTTTCCGGGTCGTATCACCCCGTCATACTGATCGTAGGGGCGGTGGAATACTCCAAGATCATCAATGTACTCAAGATCGGTAAGACCGGTCTCTTCGGCAATTTCGCGTCGTGCTGCCTCTTCATCGGTTTCGCCTGGTTCAATACGTCCCTTGGGAAATAGCCACGTACCGCTTGCACGGCTTTTCACGAGAGCAATCGTGCCATGGTCTCCAAGTGCGATCCCGCCTGCACACTTTTCTTCAGGGGGAATTATCATGTGCGACGAGGGAAGTGCATCCACACAAGCGCTAGTGCCATAAGCGCAATCGATACATCTCGGAAGAGCACGTCAAACTGACCAAGATTGAAGATAACAATCGCAAGTAGCATGGCTGCGGCAGCCGCGCTTGGAATCCAGATGCGCTTTCCAAAGAGAATCCAGAGTGCGATCACGATCTCGATGGCACCAAAGACATGCAGTGCCGTCATCGACGCTGGGATAAAGGCAGGGAAGTACCCAAGCCAAGAGTCAGGATCAAAGAAAGCTGCAATCGGGGGATATAGGAAAGAGAACGCAACCCCGAGGCGTAGGAGGAGTTCGGCAAGCGGGACACGCATAGGGCTACTCTACAACCACCGTGCCGCCATGTGCTGCGCGTGCATGGTTGTGGTAGTCGAAGGAGCCGGCCTTGGTAAAGGTATAGCTCCAGGTGGTGTTCGGTGCTGAGCGTACGCACTGATCGAAGGATCCGTTGGTGTTCGTTCCGTCGGCACAGTGCTCACGAGTCGATGTGCCGTCGTAGTTCGTGTGTGTAGGGTGTTCATCCGCACCGACCCACATGTCGCCGCTTGAGGTATTTGTAAATGTGACCGTATCACCCACGGCAACCCGAACGGATGAAGGGGAGAACCCTGTATCGCTATAGGTGATCGTCGTGGACTCCAGAGTAGTTCCAGACGGCTGCTCAACCGTGCCGGTAGGAGTGGTGGTCGCCATCTCTTCTGCGGTCGGCTCCATGGTGCGACCAAAGGCAAACCAAGCACCGACAATAACGATGACGACGATAATAAGTATCCAAAGCAATCGAGCATTCATAGACGGAATAATTATAGGTAACAAGTGTACCGATACTATATACCTCGCGTCACGTATCTGCTGCGGGGATAGTTAGGCGGTAAGCGGCGGAAGATGCGCCCAGTGCGGTCGCTGTTCTCGTACGGAGCGCTCTGGCATACGCAGATCAAGTATTGCTGCGATACGTTCGACGATGGTCTGCTTTGTAGTGGTGCGTGCAAGTGCGCGCTCCATGCTTACCGATTTATTTTTCATACCCCTGCATCGTAGATGCTTTGGTATGAGTGCTGTATGAAGCTAACGAGGAAAGACGTCTAAGAGCTCGTCAGAGCGATAGAACTCACCACCTAACACGCCAAACGGATAGGACCTGCCTCCTACGCTAATTGCGGCACCTGCGGCCTGCGGAGAAGCGTTTGGGTTCGAGCGTTCAAATCCAATATTAAAGAGTGTCACCAGAATCTCCGGCTTTCCTATAAGCGAGTGTCCCGCAGCCTGCCACTGCGCCTCGATCTCTCGAAGATAAAGTGCGGTGTAGAGATAGGAGTAGTAGTGATTTTTTGCGTCAGTGAGACGGTTGTAAAGTTCAGCATCCTCATCGACTCCTTCGGGGTATGCAATAAGTGCAGCGTAGGTAGGGCCTGGGTAAAACGGAGAAGTCGCGTCACGCGCATGTCGCTCAATCTCCCGCGCCGTTTCCTGCTTGATGCCTGAGACACCAAGAGAGAACTGCGAAAGGGAACCGAGGATCTTAAGTGGTTCAAAGTATCGCTTGAACACTTCGCGTTCAGAGGTGAAAAACCGAATCTGCTCAGGGATGACGGTTGCAGCGATCAGGCGTGCATCGACACCGGTCTCACGAGAGACGCGTTCGATAATCGCTGCATCTTTCCTGAGTCCCCCCTCCACCACCTTCCATTCCGGCGTGTCCTGCCATGTGCACTCGGACTTCTTTGTGTCATTGCAGGGAGCGGATGCTGGTGCATGCACTGCCGCTGCAGAGACGAAGAACGAGTTGCGTTCCTCGATCGCACCGCGGACATTTAGGAGCCCCAACTGCATGGCGATAAATACCGCAGTGAAAGCGAGGCCGATGAGGGCAAATATGCCCAGAAGTATGAGTATGATCTTTTTAACCCAACTGTTCATGTGGTTTTTCATTAAACGCTATGCGAGCACAACGTTGCGGAGTCGCAGGGATTCGAACCCTGGAGGGGCTTTAACACCCCTACGTCATTAGCAGTGACGCGCTTTCGACCACTCAGCCACGACTCCTCGTGTGTTTCAAATTATCATTTAGTACTCGTTTTCGCCATTTAATGAGCAAGAGCGAGTAGCTCAATTCTCTTTGTGCCCGCGGATCTAAGCGCCATCGCGGCCTCTCGTAACGTTGAACCAGTGGTCATCACGTCATCAAGGACGAGGTAAGGGGTTGAAGGATCAATATCTGTCGCTACAAAAGCGTCCCTCACATTCTCCTTGCGATTTCTGCCTGACTGCTCGGTTTGTGGCAGGGTCTCCCTCGTGCGCTTCAATATATGAGTGTTCACAAGAAGACCACTTCTCTTTGCGATCTCTTCTACCTGGTTATAGCCGCGTTCCTTCTTTCGCTTTGATCCAAGGGGGATGGGCAGCACTATCACCGACGCGTTCTTTATATAGGTACGTAATACCTCTCCGAGGAGCTGTTGCGCATGACTATTACCCTTGAATTTTGCTTCCAGGATACAGGCGCGTACACGTGGGTGTCGGTAGGGGAGGAGGGTGGTGCGGGAGCCTTGCATCTCGGGCTTCATAAGTATCAGAAGATCTTCTCGGGTTGTGCTGCGCACGAGCGCTTCCGTATCCCGTAAGGGGAAGAGGATATCGAGTATTAGAGAAAGAAGCCGCATATACCTGCATGATACAATCGCTACATGGGCTTTTTCTCAAAGCTGTTTTCATCAACCAAAAAATCACAGAGCGTAATCGGCATTGATGTCGGTTCGTCGTCTTTGAAGGTGGTGCAGCTGCGACGTGAAGGCGGCACTGCCATTTTGGAAACCTACGGTGAACTCGCACTTGCCCCTTACTCTGGGGGAGAAGTGGGAACCGCAACGAATTTACCGGCTGCCACTATCGCAGAATCTTTAAAGGATCTTCTTCGTGAGGCGAATGTAACGACGAAGGAGGCTGGTATTTCCATTCCATTCTCTCGTTCGTTGCTCACGCTCGTCTCACTCCCGTATCGCGAGAATGAAGCTGAACAGAAGACGGTGATCGAGCTCGAAGCGAGGAAGTACATCCCTGTACCCGTCTCCGAAGTGCAGCTTGATTGGTTTATTCTTCCCCGACCTATTCCAGAAGGGCAGCAGACGCAGGCAGAAGCGCCGCAGAAAGTCGACGTGCTCCTAGTCGCGGTGCATAACGACGAGCTCAAGCTCCTTGAGCAGGTCGTGAATGGGGCTGAACTCACCGCATCTTTCTATGAGATTGAGATCTTCAGTACTATCCGTTCAGTTGTGGATGAGCCAGTGAAGCCGGTATTGGTGCTTGATATCGGTGCGTCTGCGACGAAGGTGTATGTCGTAGAGCATGGAGTAGTTGCGCTCTCGCATAACATTCCGAAGGGTGGTCAGGATGTGACACGCACGATTGCGACCGCGCATGATATGCCGATCGCCAAGGCGGAAATTCTGAAGAAGGAGCACGGCTTTAATACCGAAGGAGTTCAGTACGATCGTAAGACAATTGAGTTGGTATTCTCACGTATTTTCGAGGAAGCAAAACGGGCTATGGCGCAGTATGAGGTGGGAGCAGGAAAGTCAGTGTCTGCACTTATCCTTACGGGGGGTGGTGGCGTCACCAAAGAACTTTCAAGCTACGCTAAGTCTTTCTTTTCAGTACCCGTGCAGCTTGCCGATCCGTTTAGCAAAGCGCAGTCTCCTGCGTTCATGCAGCCGGTCCTCAAGGAGATCGGGCCTGAGTTTGCTGTTGCGGTTGGTCTTGCACTCCGCAAGCTCGAAGAGCTCGAATAGTCAGTCGTGTGTATAACGGCAGGTACTTTGCATACGAGACGCGTATACTAATACCGTGGCACTCCCTCCAACCGTACCAACTTCGTTTGTTCCGAAGCAGCCCGTTGCAACGACACGGCGTGCGAAGCGTGGCAGCGGAAGTCTTTTTCTTACTATCTCTCTGATTGTCATGGGGCTTGCAGTCGTTGGTGCTGGCGCAACGTTTGCCTATGAACAGATTCTCGAATCGGTTCGCGACAAGAAGGCAGCGGAGCTCGCAGCTGCCGAAGCAAGTATTAACCGTGAGACGGTAGATGAATTTCTTCGTTTGCAGGCACGACTCGATGCTACCGAGAAACTCCTTGATGAGCACATATCCCTCTCACGTTTCTTCGCAGTACTCGAGACACTCACGCTTCAGACCGTTTCCTTCCAGTCACTTGAGTTGAGTATTACTGATACGGGAGACACGAAACTGACGCTTGAAGGTACAGCACAGAGCTTTAACGCGCTTGCAGCACAGTCAGCGGCATTTGCAGCTGAGCGACGCATCCGCGAGGCTATTTTCTCAGACATCAGAGCGCTTCCAACGGGTGTCGTTACGTTCTCGCTCCAGGCGGTCATCCATCCATCACTTATCGCTTGGGAGGGTACCCCGCTAGCTCCAGAGCAAGTCGACACCACGAATACGTCGTTGCCTCAAGAACAAACGGATACCACTACTACGCCATAGCCTATGTCACGTCTCCTCCCTATCGTCGCCATCCTTATCGCCCTCGGACTCTTCTTCGGGTATATCAATCCGACCATGTCGGGTCCTATCGCCGCAGTTAAGCAGGAGATTAAGAGTTATGAAAGTGCGCTTGAGGCTGCCGATCGTTTCAGGGAGAAGCAGCAACAACTCGTTGAGGAACGCGCGAAGATTCCTCCTGCATCGATCGTGCTTCTTGAGTCTTTCCTCCCAAATGGCGCAGATAACGTGCAACTCATACTTGATCTTGATGCCCTTGCATCTCAGGCAGGTCTTTCACTCTCTGAATTCACCATGGCCGAGCCGGTCGAGCAGGTACCGGTAGATGGCATTGTTATTCCAGAGGAGACCCCGGTTGGTTCGATCGAACTTACGACTAGTGGCACCGGTAGTTATGAGTCCTTCCGTGCATTTTTGAGTGCTGCCGAGAGCAGTCTTCGCCCGCTCGACTTGGTTAACCTTTCTATCGCCGCTAACGCGGCAGGTGCGTATACCTACGATATGACCTTCCGCCTCTACTGGCTTCGCTAATACCTATGAACCTCAACTCGCTTCATATCTCCCGCACCGTCGCTATCGGCATCATCCTTGCGATCGTTGTAATCGCAGCGATTGCATACACGCTGATGAATGATGGTACCGATGAGACCATTACTGTCTCGGATCCGGCAACGACCGAAAGTGAGGCGAATTTTATTACGCTTGCAAGTGAACTTGATTCGATCGCCTTTGATGCAAGCGTTCTTTCCGATCCTCGTTTTACTTCGCTCGTAAATATCAACACGGCAATCACTCCAGAACCAGTTGGTCGGAGTAATCCGTTCTCACCGATTGGGCGCTAACCACAGTAGCGAAGGCAGTCACGCGAGAGTTGTGCGTTATCATGAACGGGTGAACGTTCCGTGCTGGAACGTATGGCGCATCTCATGAACATCCTTTCGCTACTCGTCGATGCAAAACTCCTAACCGGGGAGGATGTCGCTGCGATCACTGCTGAAGCCAAGGGGTCGGCAACATCGGTTGAGACGTTGCTTGAGAAACGCGGCATCTCCACCGAGCAGATGCTAACCGTAAAAGGTAAGCACTACGATCTGCCATTCCGTATTCTGCCGTCGCAGGATATCCCGCATGAAGTACTAGAGTTTATTCCTGAGGAATCGGCCAGGCATTACGGCTTTGTGCCGCTTTCCATCAAGGATGCGGCGCTTGATGTCGGTATCATCGATCCTGATAACCTTGAGGCGCTCGATGCGCTCCAGTTCATCTCCACACGTGTAGGGATGCCGTACAAGCTCTATCTTATTAGTGAGACGGATTTCGATAGAGTACTCAAAGAATATGAGGATCTTTCCGGAGAGGTGGGGGAGGCGCTTACCGAATACGAGGGATCGCTTGAGATAGACCAGCAGCAGGATAAGGCGGGGGACGCTGCGGTGGAACAAGAGGCAATTAAGGCAGATGCGCCGGTCACCAAGATCGTGGCGACTGTGCTCCGGTATGCAGTTGAGGGCGGAGCGTCCGATATTCATATCGAGCCTACTGATGAGAAGACGCGCGTCAGGTTCCGTATGGATGGTGAGTTGCATACCTCACTTGAGCTTCCTGCCAAAGTGCATCCGGCGGTCGTTGCTCGCATCAAGATCCTTTCGCAGATGCGTCTTGATGAAAAGCGTAAGCCACAGGATGGTCGCTTCTCGGCTACTGTTGAAGGCAGGCGGATCGACTTCCGCGTGTCGACCTTCCCGACGTCAGGCGGAGAAAAAGTTGTGATGCGTATCTTGGACCGGGCAAAGTCTATTGAGACACTCGACGATCTTGGTCTTTCTGCCGCCGACCTTGAGAAAGTAAAGGACATCATCCGTCAGCCCTACGGCATCATCTTGGTTGCAGGTCCGACCGGTTCGGGTAAGTCGACGACCTTGTTCGCTATGCTCTCAGCACTTGATCGTGAGACGGTGAACGTCGTGTCGGTGGAAGATCCGGTGGAGTATGAGATTCCGGGAGTGGCGCAGTCACAGGTACGCCCGGAGATTGGCTACACTTTCGCTTCGGGACTCCGCTCCATTCTTCGTCAGGACCCGGATGTGATTATGGTGGGAGAGATCCGTGATAAGGAGACGGCGCAGCTTGCGATTCAGGCGGCCCTTACCGGTCACCTTGTGTTTTCCACCATTCACACTAATACCGCAGCGGGTGTGATTCCGCGCTTGATTGATATGGGTGTGGATCCATACCTGATCGCTCCTACCCTGATTGCCGCCGTTGGTCAGCGTCTCGTACGTAAGCTCTGCCCGGGGGCAGGGGAAGCGACTCCGGTTTCAGACTCTATTCGGGAGCTTCTTACGAAGGAATTCGCCGATCTTCCGGAAGAGGCGCGCAAGGATCTCCCCGCATTCAAGGACATTTACCATGCAAAACCAACACCAGACTGTCCAAACGGTACGCGGGGACGCCTTGCCGTGTTCGAGTTCCTTGAGATGGATAAAGAGTTGGAACAGGTAGTTCTGAAGCATCCGGATGAGGAGAGTGTGTTTGCTGCCGCTCGCGCCAAGGGCATGTTTACGATGCGCGAGGATGCTATCATTAAAGCACTCGCGGGCCAGATCCCGTTCGAGGAAGTGAACACACTCGGCGGGACCTATTTTGCAACCGAAGAATCACCAACCACCCCTGAAGAACCCGTTATATGAACCCCTATCGCCTCTATCTAGTCGATGACGATCGTTTTCTCCTCGACATGTACGCTGTGAAATTTAAAGCAGCGGGGCATGAGGTGACCGCCTTTAATAAGGGAGAGGAGTTGCTCGCGGTGCTTCGTGAGAAACCGGCTCCAAACGCCCTGCTTCTCGATGTGGTTATGCCGGGTATGAGTGGCTTCGATATTCTCGACGTAATCCGTAAGGAGAATCTTGGCGAAGGAATGAAGGTCATCATCCTCTCCAATCAGGGACAGGATGCAGATTTGAATCGTGCGAAGGAACTCAAGGCCGACGGCTATATCATCAAGGCATCAGCCATTCCATCAGAAGTGTACTCAGAGACTATTAAGATCATAGAAACGAAGACAGCATGAGCGACAATCGCATCACCGGGTTACTCGATACAGTCGTAAAAGAAGGAGGATCCGATCTCCATCTCTCACCAGGCTCACCGCCGGTGATTCGTGTCGCTGGTGCGCTCGTGCCTCTTGTACAGGAGAGCGTACTCACGCCCGCAGACACTGCGGGCATACTGAAATCAATTGCACCTGAGGCTACCTGGGGAAAGTTTGAAGCCGATCAGTCAATCGACTTCTCACTCGCTCACACCGACGGCAATCGCTTCCGCGTGAACGGGTACGTGGTGCAGGGCGCGGTTGTTATCGCGATGCGACTTATCCCAAAAGAGATCCGTACCTTTGAGACGCTCAATCTCCCTCCCGTACTCGAGGTCTTCAGTCAGAAGCAGCAAGGCTTCTTCTTGGTGGTAGGACCGGTAGGGCAGGGTAAATCAACCACGCTTGCCGCTATCATTGATCGCATTAATGAGACCCGTGCCGAGCACATCGTGACGATTGAGGATCCGGTCGAATACATTTTTGAACAGAAGAAGTCCCTCATTCATCAGCGTGAAGTGCATATTGATACCCCTGACTTCGCGGCAGCACTCACTGCTGCCTTCCGTGAGGACGTGAACGTAATCATGGTGGGTGAGATGCGTAACTACGAGACCATCTCAGCTGCCGTCACCGCTGCAGAAACGGGACACCTCGTGCTTTCGACCTTGCACACCAATAACGCGGCGCAGACCATCGACCGTATCATCGATATGTTCCCGCCGAATCAGCAGGATCAGGTGCGTGTACAGCTCGCAGGCTCGCTTGCTGGCATCTTCTCGCAGCGTTTGGTGCCGAAGATTTCGGGCGGACAGGTTCCGGCGTATGAGCTATTGATCAATAACAGTGCGATCGCAAACCTTATTCGTGAGGGACGTACCCATGAGATTTCAACGGTGGTACAGACCTCAAGTCAGGAAGGCATGATTGATATGGATCGCTCGCTTGCGGAACTCGTCCGCAAGGGCGAGGTCACCATCGAGCATGCGTACGAGCGTGCGATGGATCCAAAGACCTTCGAGCGCTACCTCTAATCTTTTATGCTTTTCTCCTACCGAGCACTTGATACCGATGGGCATGAGCGCCAAGGCTCGATTGAGGCCCTGTCGATGGACGTAGCAGTTGCAACCTTGCAGCGCCGCAACCTGATCGTCTCGTCGATCGAGCCGGTGGGGAAGAAGGGTCCGCTTCAAGTTCAGTTCAGTTTCCTAAAGCCGGTATCAAATAAAGATACGGTTATTCTCTCGCGACAGATCGCAACACTGTTTGAAGCCCAGGTCTCAGCACTTCGCGTGTTCCGTTTGCTTGCGGCTGAGGTTGAGAACAAGCATCTTGCTGAGGTTCTTACGCAGGTGGCAGATGATATTCAGGGAGGTAGCCCGATCAGTAAGGCACTGGCGCGTCATCCACGCGTGTTCACTACCTTCTATGTGAACATGGTGCGTTCGGGTGAGGAGTCCGGAAAGCTCTCAGAAACTTTCGGCTATCTTGCCGACTATTTGGATAGAACGTACGAGGTGGCAAGTAAAGCACAGAACGCCCTCATCTATCCGGCGTTCGTGATCGCGGTGTTCTTTGTGGTGATGGGACTCATGCTCACCATGGTGATTCCGAAGGTGAGTGCGATTCTTATTGACTCGGGACAGGAGATTCCTATCTATACGCAGGTCGTGATCGCGCTCTCGATGTTCCTCGTTAACTACGGCGCTTTCTTCCTCGTCGCACTCGCGGTTGGTGGATTCTTTATGTTCCGCTATGCGCAGACCCCGCCCGGACGACTGTTCTTCGATGATCTCAAACTTGAAACACCCTATATCGGTGACCTCTATGAGAAACTCTATCTTTCTCGTATTGCGGACAACTTTGCGACCATGCTCATGTCGGGCGTGCCCGTTGTTGAATCAGTGGAGATTACGGCATCCGTGGTTGGAAACGCTCGCTACGAGGAGGTGCTTAAGGATGTGGGGGAGCAGGTCAAAGGTGGTGCATCAATCTCAGATGCTCTCAACCGTCACCAGGAGATTCCCGGTATCATGAGTGCTATGGTGCGCGTGGGTGAGGAGACAGGTGAGCTTGGTAACATTCTCACCACACTCGCAAAGTTCTATCGCCGTGAAGTCAGTAATGCTGTCGACACCCTCGTTGACCTCATCGAGCCGATGATGATTGTGCTCCTTGGTCTTGGTGTGGGTATTTTGCTCGCCTCCGTACTCATTCCGATCTACAACCTCGCGGGCTCGATCTAGCTCGAGTATCCACAAAGCTCAAGTATTGTCGCTGTGCATCGCGTACAATACATACAGCGGATATTTACTCGCCGCGTAATCCTTACATTTCACCAATTATGAATCTCGCATCTACCAGCGTTCGACAAGGACACCTCCGAGGTTTCACCCTCATCGAGCTCCTCGTCGTTATCGCTATCATCGGCATTCTCTCGTCGGTGGTGCTCGCATCTCTCAATACCGCGCGAAACAAGGGTGCGGATGCGGCCATCAAGTCGAACCTTTCCGCAGCACGTGCGGAGGCTGAAATTTATTACGATAGTAAAAACAATGCGTACACCAGCTCGGTAGCACCTACTAGTGTCTGTGCAGCTACCGGCGCAAACGTCATTGGCGACAGTGTCACTGCAGCTCTCACCGCAGCAGGAAGCAGTGTCACACTTGCGAATGCCTGCCAGGCAAGCGCCAGTGCATGGGCAGCCGTTGTCCAGCTTAAGGCGGGCGATGGCGACACGGTGAACGACTGGTACTGTGTTGACTCTGCTGGGTATGCAAATACCATCGAGCTGGCCACACAGCCGGTTATTACGGACTTTGCTTGTCCATAGTTGTTGCAGAGTTCTATTTGCAAAAGGCCCCGCATGGGGCCTTTTGCATTACTTGACTCAACTCTTATTGGCAAAACACTATCGCTTCTTCTTATTCATTACATTCTTTATCCACACACGTTACAGCGGAGGGGGTGCATTCACGTACAATACATACAGCGGATATTTACTCGCCGCGTAATCCTTACATTTCACCAATTATGAATCTCGCATCTACCAGCGTTCGACAAGGACACCTCCGAGGTTTCACCCTCATCGAGCTCCTCGTCGTTATCGCTATCATCGGCATTCTCTCGTCGGTGGTGCTCGCATCTCTCAATACCGCGCGAAACAAGGGTGCGGATGCGGCCATCAAGTCGAACCTTTCCGCAGCACGTGCGGAGGCTGAAATTTATTACGATAGTAAAAACAATGCGTACACCAGCTCGGTAGCACCTACTAGTGTCTGTGCAGCTACCGGCGCAAACGTCATTGGCGACAGTGTCACTGCAGCTCTCACCGCAGCAGGAAGCAGTGTCACACTTGCGAATGCCTGCCAGGCAAGCGCCAGTGCATGGGCAGCCGTTGTCCAGCTTAAGGCGGGCGATGGCGACACGGTGAACGACTGGTACTGTGTTGACTCTGCTGGGTATGCAAATACCATCGAGCTGGCCACACAGCCGGTTATTACGGACTTCACTTGCTCGTAGGCACTCGTCATAGTTCGAAACAACAAAGCCCCGCAGGGGCTTTGTTTGTTGTTGATGAAGCCTCCCAGCTTATTTTATTAGGCTATACTTGAGCCATGAGATCATCTTCCGGTTTCACCCTCATCGAGCTCCTCGTCGTTGTCGCCATTCTCGGCATTCTTTCTTCGGTGGTGCTGGGGTCGTTAAATACCGCACGTGATCGCGCTCAGGATGCAGCCGTCCGCTCTAACCTTTCGTCAGTGCGTTCCCAGGCACAGCTCTACCATGAGGCTAACGGCAATAGTTACAACGGTCTTTGTGATAACACGGGAGCAGTTGGTGGGGTTGATACCGTCTATACCCTTATCTCTGCAGCGGTCTTTGTGACGGGGGGTTCAACCATCGGTACCGGTCCCACCACCCTTACGGATGGTACCTGTAATGCAACTCCGGATGATTGGGCAACTGAGGTCGCGCTAAAAACCGAAGGATTTTATTGTATCGATAGCATGGGCAATGCAACAACCTCTGATACATCATTTCTCGGAGCGGGGGAGTTAATCTGTGAGTAGTATGGATATCTACACAATCGGATTTGCAGTTCTCGGTGCCATACTCGCAAGTTTTGTTGGTGTGTTGGTTGAGCGCACACATACGGGCGAGTCGTGGACAAACGATCGCTCGAAATGCAACTCTTGCTCGACGGCACTTGGTCTACTTGATCTCATCCCTGTTGCGTCATGGCTTTCAACCTACGGACGTTGTGGCCATTGTGGAATACGGCTCCCACTTATGTATCTAGTGAGTGAGATGATGCTCGCGGGCCTCTTTGCCCTTTCCTATAGCGTGTTCGGACTCAGTGTGTTGCTCGGTCTTTTCTTAGCTGCGCTCTGCGTACTCCTGTATATCGTCCTCTACGATCTTCGACATACGGTCGTACCGGTTGCAGCGTCGACGACATTAGTGCTGCTTTCGACTGCGTTTGCATATGCAGCGTCTTTTGATCTGATGGATTTTGGACTCTCGCTCCTATTCGCTGGTGTGATTGGACTTGCATTCTTCCTCCTTCACGCGCTCTCCTCGGGGCGACTCATGGGTCTCGGTGACAGTCCGATTGCACTCGCACTCTCGCTGTTGGTGGGGTTTGGAAGTGCCTTCTCAGGTCTTCTTTTCTCCTTCTGGATTGGGGCGTTATGCGGAATCGCTATATTGGTATGCCGGCGGGAAGGGCCTAGAATGGGTATTGAAGTACCCTTCGTGCCGTTTCTCGCTGCTGGGTACCTACTCGCCTACTTTACGCAATGGAATCCCTTTCTCCTTTGAATACGAACAAGATAGTTTCCATGCGCGGATTCACTCTCGTAGAGATGATGGTCGTGCTTTTTATTATCGTGATCGTGACCACGGTCGCGGTTACGGGGCAGGGCGCTTTCAATCGTTCACTTATCCTTACCGATACCGCATATACGATCGCGTTCTCGTTGCGTGAAGCCCAGTCCTTTGGACTGTCGAGTCGATCGGTAACTCCAGGCGTGTATAACGCAGGATACGGTATTCGCTTCTCGTCACAGACTCCCAGTGCATATGTACTTTTTGCAGATACAAATCCGGTGAAGCCTGGAAATGATCAGTCGGCGCTTTGTCCCGGACATCCGCCAGACGAGACATCGCCGGACTCGCATCCAGGCGATTGTATCTATGACCCTTCGGCAACACCCGCAGAGCTCGTTAGAACTTACACGCTCAATCGTGGATACGAGATCTATCGTTTCTGTGGCGGAGAGTGGGGAGGTGGTGAGGTACGCTGTTCGGGTGTTGACTTCGAGACGATGCATATCACCTTCATGCGTCCGTCGACCGATACTGTGATATTCGGCATCATGCAAAACGGGAATCTGCGTCGGCTCACTAATGCAACGATTTACTTGCGCTCTCCTGATGGTGAGGCAGAACGCTGCATTACGGTATCGAAAGTGGGGCAGATAGCAGTTGGAGATTGCTCATGACATATCTAACCAAGTCACCGAGAGGATATACATTACTTGAACTCATTGTTGCGGTGGGTCTCTTTAGTATGGTGATGATGATTGTGATGGGTGTCTATCTTGCCCTCATTAGTTACGATCGTCAGGCTCGTGCTACTAATCAGCTCGTTGCGAACCTTTCATTTGCTGTTGAGAGTATGTCTCGCAATATTCGTACGGGTAGAGATTATGAGCCGGCTGGTGTAAGAAATCTCTTTGTCTTCAAGGACGCGAGCGGTACTTCTGTGCGATACATTAGACGCAGTGACGGCACGATTGGGCAGTGCACTGGTAGTGACGCACTGAGTGCGTCTGCGTGCACTGCACGAGCGATTCCACTCACTGATCCGCGTATTACCATCAATACGTTGCGCTTCAATACACGAGGGATTGCGCCTGACGATGGGATTCAACCATTCGTCGTCATCTCGGTAGAAGGTACAATGAAGACTGACGCAGGGAAAGCTATTGATTTTGCAATCCAGACCACTGCCGTGCAACGTGTACTTGATATTCCTTAGACATGAAAGCCTTCACGCTCATCGAGACCCTAGTCGCCATCACCATAGTGTTGCTTGCGGTCATGGGTCCATTCCAGCTTGTACAGCAATCACTTTCAGCCTCCTATGTAGCTCGTGATCAGGTAGTCGCGACCGCGCTTGCCGAAGAAGGCCTTGAATACGTGCGAGCTATCCGAGACAACAACTATCTGTACAATCTCGCAAACCCAACCACACCTCGCTACTGGCTCTATAGTCTCGATTCAACGGCAGGCGAAGGCGCCGACTGCTTTGCCACGCGAGGATGCACAGTGGATCCTACACGGCATGCAACACCTCAGGCGATCGCGGCATGCACCAGTGCCTGCCCGCCGCTCTATATACACTCGACAACAAATGTATACACCCAGCTCGCTAGTGGTGCTGCTCAGTCACGCTTCAGGCGTACGGTACTGCTCGAAGAGGTGCAGGGCAGTTCAGATAAGGTTGTGAAAGTCTCGGTGACTGTAAGCTATGCTTCCGGGCACCGTACCCGTACGGTCACCGTGTCCGATTACCTCTACAATTGGCTATGATGACCGAATCACCTCGCGGGTTTACTCTTCTCATCGCCGTCATTCTGACGTCGGTCTTAGTTTCCGTCGGTCTTGCACTTGTAGACGTTACCTACAAGCAACTCATTCTCGCCTCAACTGCTAAGAATTCACAGATAGCGTTTTATAACGCAGACTCGGCACTTGAGTGCGGTCTCTATCATGATCAGCGGTTCAATGCGTTCAGTCAGGACGTAGCAACGACAAGTATTACCTGTAACAGCGCAACGCCGATCAGTGTCACTGTTCAAACCTCAGGTGCCCTTCGGACCTCTACATTCAGTGTTCCTTGCGAGTCCGGAACGAGCGCGGGTGTGACGGTTATGAAAAACACCACTGGAGCAACCGCTATCTATGCCAACGGGTATAGCTCCTGTGACACGACCGATGTACGTCGTATTGAGCGAGGCCTCAAGGTGACGTACTAGTAGCTCCCGCGCGCAAGGCGGCATACAATACAGGTATGAGCGTTTCAGAAGAAGTACGGCTGCGTGCCGCACAGCTGCGAGAAACCATCGCTAAATATAGGGCGCTGTATCACGAAAAGGACGAGTCTCCGATTAGCCCCGAAGCACTCGATTCTTTGAAGCGCGAGCTCGCGGAGCTTGAGGGGGAGTATCCCGAGCTTGTCGTTGCTTCTTCGCCGACTCAGACAATAGCGGGGAAGCCGCTGGCCGTCCTTCGAAAAACCAGGCACGTCATACGGCAGTGGTCCTTGAATGATGCGTTCACCGAAGAAGATATTCGGAGTTTCGATACCAAGGTGCGTCGTGCGCTTCTAAAAGCGGGAGATGCAGACGAACCAGAATATGTTTGCGAATTAAAGATTGATGGTCTCCACATCATTTTGACCTACGAGCGTGGGGAACTTGTGCTTGCAGCAACGCGAGGCGATGGTGTCGTGGGCGAGGATGTCACCCACGCAATACGCACCATTCGAGATATCCCGCAGACGCTTGCGCGTCCCGTTGACCTCATTGTCGAGGGCGAAATCTATATGAGTAAGAAGGGATTTGAAAAGATGAATCGCGTTCGAGAAAAGGAAGGACAGTCCCTATTTGCCAATCCGCGCAATGTTGCAGCAGGCTCAGTACGCCAGCTTGATCCGGGCGTGACGGCTGCGCGTCCACTCCATGCGTTTTTGTATGATGTTGAACAGGTGAGTGAGAAGAAGCCAGTAACTCAAGAAGCCGAGCTTGCCTACCTACGAGAACTCGGGCTACCGGTAAATCCGCATGAGCGGAGAGTGAGCGACGTCGAGGGAATTATTCGCTTCTGGAAGAAGTGGGAAGGTGCGGAGCGTGAACAGGAGGACTACTTGATCGACGGCATTGTGGTGAAAGTGAACGCACGCATGCAGCAGGAGACGCTTGGGTATACAGGTAAGGGTCCTCGATACGCCGTTGCGGTTAAGTTTGCGGCCGAGCAGGTCACTACCGTCGTTGAAAGCATCGAGCTCCAGGTCGGACGCACCGGGAAGCTCACTCCCGTTGCAAACCTGCGTCCGGTATCGGTTGCAGGCACCACCGTTGCGCGCGCGACTTTGCATAACGAGGACTTCATCAAAGAAAAGGATATTCGGGTAGGGGACACCGTCGTGATCCAGAAGGCCGGTGACATCATTCCTGAGGTCGTACAGGTACTGACTGAATTTCGGACCGGTAAAGAAAAGAAATGGAAGTTCCCGACGCACTCACCACTGTGTGGTGGTGATGGTCTGATCGAGCGTGTGCCGGGAGAGGCAGCACATCGCTGTATGGTGCGTGGGGGGAATGTGCAGGAAGAGCGCAAGTTCGCCCACTTTGTTGGGAAGTCCGCACTTGATATTGACGGCATGGGTCCAAAGACGGTACGTCTCCTCATGCAGGAGGGACTGCTGCGTTCCTTCGACGATATATTCAAACTGACCTACGAGCAGGTGGTCGCGCTTCCGGGCTTCAAAGACGTATCTGCACGCAAACTCATTGATTCGATTAAGGACGCACGTAGTGTTCCACTCAATCGACTCTTGGTCGGTCTCTCAATCGATCATGTGGGTGAGGAGACCGCACTACTTCTGGCGCGACACTTCAATACCCTAAAGCGTCTCAAGGACGCTAACAGAAAAGATCTTGAGGAGGTGCCGGGCGTGGGACCAATCGTGACACAGGCAGTTGCGTCGTGGTTCGATGATCCTGAACACCGAGCGCTGCTTGAGCGCCTGAACGAAGAGCTCTCCGTGTCTCGAGTTGCGCTGCCGGATCGTGATGGCGCCTTTGAAGGGCTCACCATCGTCGTAACGGGAACACTTCCAACTCTGTCACGTGATCGAGCAGAGGCCATAGCTAAGCGTGCGGGTGCCAAGATTTCCGGCATGGTGTCGAGGAAGACAAGTTTTGTGCTTGCGGGCGAGAAAGCGGGAAGCAAGCTTGCAAAAGCGTACGAGCTTGGCATTTCCGTGATCGACGAGAAAGAGTTCAAGAAGCGGCTCGGCCTGTGATAGAGTGGCCCCATGGCAACCCCGGAAGACGTTAAAAAATTGGCTGCGCTTGCGCGTATCCAGATCCCGGACGAGTCGTTGGACTCCTTCACAAGGGAGTTTGATGCGGTACTTGCGTACGTGGGTACGCTTGATGAACTCGCTCTTTCCCATGACACTCCTTCAGCGGGGGTGGTCAGGAATGTGTTGCGCGAAGATGGGGATCCGCATGCGACAGGCGTACATACGGAAAAACTAGCCGCACAATTTTCAAGGCGCGAGGGGAATCATCTTTCAGTGAAGCAGATTATTTCCTATGACTAGTCCGGCGACGTTTACTATTACCGAAGCGGCGAAGAAGCTTCGCGCCAAGGAGCTTACTGTGCGTGAGCTCTGGGACGCTTGTCGAGCGGAAGCAGATGCTCGTAACGGCGAGCTTAACGCATACCTCGAGCTCTTTGAGGCAGATGAGGCGGCGATTAGTGCTTCCCAAAAGCGCATTGATGAGGAAGGAGAGGTAGCGCCAATCCTCTGTGGTATCCCGCTTGCGATGAAGGACAATATTTTGATTGAGGGGAAGATCGCAAGCGCTGCGTCGAAGATGCTCTCAAACTACCAGGCGACCTATGACGCAACAGTGACAAAGAAGCTAAAGGAAGCGGGTGCGCTTTTCCTCGGACGTGTGAACATGGACGAGTTCGCGATGGGGGGATCGACCGAGCACTCGGCATTTGGAAATACACTCAATCCTATCGATCCGACGCGTGTCCCGGGTGGCTCATCAGGAGGCTCTGCTGCAGCCGTTGCAGCGAATATGGCGCTTGGCGCGCTTGGAACTGATACCGGTGGTTCCATCAGGCAGCCGGCTGCGCACTGCGGGCTCGTTGGACTCAAGCCCACCTACGGAGCAGTTTCTCGAAACGGACTGATTGCGCTTGGCTCCTCACTTGATCAGGCAGGACCGATTGCAAAGACTGTAGCTGATGCGAAGGTTCTCTTTGAAACACTTCGCGGGAAGGATCCGCTTGATGCAACGACGATTGATGACACTACGTACCCGAAGAGGGAAGTAGGAGAGAAGCTTCGTATCGGTGTGCCGTATCACCTCCTTGCAGAAGGCATTGATCCGGATGTGCGTGCACAGTTTGATGCAACGATCGAGGGGTTGCAAAGTGCAGGACACGAGATTGTGGAAGTATCGCTTCCCACGAGCCTGTACGCTCTTGCGACCTACTACGTCATCATGCCTGCGGAGGCGTCAGCTAACCTGGCGCGCTACGACGGCATTCGATACGGACAGTCTGCGTCTGGCGATAACCTGCTTGAGGACTATGTGCAGGCACGTACTGAAGGCTTCGGCGAAGAAACGAAGCGCCGCATTCTCCTTGGTACTTTCGTACTCTCCTCGGGCTACATCGATGCGTACTATCGCAAGGCAGACGCCGCGAGGAAGGTGCTTGCCGCTGAATATAATGCGGCCTTTGAGCAGGTCGACGTAATCGCGTTTCCGACCACCCCCGCTCCCGCGTTTAAGTTCGGTGAGAAAAGCGACCCGGTTGCAATGTATCTTGAAGATGTGTTTACCGTCACCGCTAATCTGACCGGTATGCCTGCAATCTCCGTGCCAATGGGGAAGGTGGAGCGTGACGGTGTATCACTTCCGATCGGCATCCATTTCACGGCACCCCATGGAGCAGATGATCTTCTGTTTAAAGTGGGCGCGCGGGTGACCGGTGAGACGCTATACTAAAAGGAATGGAAGGAGACTCCTCGATCCATTTCCTTAACCTCTCGTATTTTTTCCGCATCATTTACGACCTCCTTACTGGAGGACGAGTAGTGACAGGGGAAAATGTATGGGCCGATCTCCTCGCTCTGGCAGCGAGTATCTGGGTGGTGATTACCATCCTCTCGTTTTTGATCTCACTTGCAGCGCTTGCGGTACTTATTCATTCCACCGTGCGCATGCTCGATGCTAAGCGTAGAGAGGCACCGTTGTATGCTACGCAGCATCCGGCAGTTGCTGAGACACGAAGAGACCATAATCGCTGGAACCATATCATGACGCTCATCGAGAGTGCACATGAAAATGACTGGCGGCAGGCGATCATCGAGGCCGACATCATGCTCGACGATCTTCTCTCGCAGCTTGGGTACCACGGCATCGGGGTGGGGGAGAAACTTCGAGCGGTTGATCCCGCTCGTTTCCGGACACTGCAAAATGCCTGGGAAGCACACAAGATCAGGAATGAGATTGCGCACCAAGGCTCAGCCTTTCCACTCACTGATCATGTGGCGTATCGAACCATCCATAATTATGAGGCAGTGATGCGCGAGCATGGAGAAATCTAGGTTGCGAAGTTACGCAAAATCGCGTATAACGTTCGAGATAGCGGGGTAGAGGAGAGGTACCTCGGGAGGCTCATAACCTCCAGACGCCAGTTCGATTCTGGCCCCCGCAACACGATACACAACACCCGGCCTTGGTCGGGTGTTGTGCCGTGCTGGGGTACAATACGCATTAATCTATGAGCCTTGCGACCTCGATCGGCATCTTCTTGCTCTCACTCTCCGTGCTCTGGTTTTTTGCCGGGCTTCTTCTTGATTCGGTGGGAAGGCTTGCGTCGAGACTCTGCCGCTCCGGATTCGGTACTGCGTTCTTCGTGCTCGGCATCCTTACCTCTATCAGTGAGGTGGCGGTTGCGATTAATGCGGGCGTGACCGGGGTACCGGGTGTGTCCGCCGGGAATCTTGCTGGAGCTTCGTTTGTGATACTTCTCCTCATCGTGCCACTCCTTGCGGTTGCTGGCGGCGGCATGTCGATTAAGGGACTCGTCTCAAAGCAGACTCTTGCGTTTACTCTGCTCGTCATTTTGATCCCGGTACTACTTCTGGCGGACGGACGGGTGACAATGATCGAGGGCGGGTTTGCGATCCTTGCGTATCTTGCGCTTGCATACTCAATCCATAATCGGCCGGAGGGGCAGGTCTCAAATGTCTGTATTCCGGAGACAGGGGGACGCAGGGAACTCTATATCGATATCGCCAAGATTCTGGTTGGGGCTGCGGCAGTATTCATTGCCTCACATTTCCTTGTCCTGGAGAGTGTTGCAGTTGCAACCCACCTCAGCGTTCCTGCATCGCTTTTTGGACTTATCCTTCTTTCAATTGGCACCAATATTCCTGAGATCGTAATTGCGATCCGTGCAGTACTTGCGAGGAACAAAGATATTGCGTTCGGTGACTACCTTGGTTCAGCGGCGGCAAATGTACCTATCTTTGGCGCACTCGCTCTTTTCACGGGCGGGTTTGTTGTTGAATCAAGTCAGTTCGTTGGTACGGCACTTCTCATGTTTGCAGGATTCGTACTCTTTTACTTCTTCGCGCGATCGCGCTCCGAGCTTACCAGAAGGGAGGGTATCGTGCTTCTCCTCTTCTATGCGGGTTTCATTCTCGTACAGGTGGTGAATCTGATCCGATTTGCAGCGGCCTAACGGGTAGGTCTAAGCGGGAGGTATATATGTACGCTCGTGCCGCTTCCCTCTACACTCTCGATTGAGAGGCGACCCCCATGCTGCTCGATAATGCGTTTTGATATGGGAAGTCCAAGTCCGTTGCCACTTGGAAGCATTGAGGTATCACTGCTTCGGTAGAAACGATCAAATATGCGAGGAAGATCTTCTGATGATATGCCTCGACCGGTATCGCTGATGCGTAGATGGACCTCGTCATTCATCTGAGTAAGTGAAAGGGAGATTCGCCGTTCACCCTCGTCTCTCAGATACTTAACGGCATTACTAGCGATATTGAGGATCGCCTCACGAAGTCTCCGTGCGTCTCCCAAAACGGATAGGCGAGGTGCAATCGTTGTCTTGATTACTACGTGCTTGCTCCCTGCGATCACGGTCAGTTCCTCAGCGATCTCGTCAACGAGTTCAGAGAGTGACACCATGTCTTGCGTACTGGGCTCTTCGCTCTCGAGTTTCGCAAGTGAAAGTAGGTCATAAATGAATCCCGAGAGTCGTTTCAGGGGGAGAGAAAGCGAACGTGCATCCTCACCAGTGAGCTTTGCCGGGGTCAGTTGATCAAGGCGCGTCTGTATGACGGTGAGTGGTGTTTGGAGGTTGTGTGATAGGTCAACGAGCATCCGTCGCTCATGTTCCTGTGCGCTACGAAGCTCTCGAGTTCGTTCCTCGACCGTGCGAGCAAGTTCATCAGCATGTTGTTTAGTTTGCTCGTAGAGGCGTGCTCGCGAGAATGCGGTCGCTGCCTGGGAGGCAAAGGTTTCAAGGAGCTGGATGTCACGACGCTCATAGGGGGTATTTGTACGTCGGTTTCCGACGACGATGATACCGATTTCCTCCTCATTGAGATGGATAGGAACAGTAAGGGTGCCGCAACCAAGAAAGGAGGTCGCTCCGTGCTGCTCCTCTGGAATGCGTGAACGTAGTGCAATACGAACGAATTCAGCATGAAGGTACTCGGCAAGACACTGCTCCGCTTTGGTTTGAAGTTCATTGAATTCGAGATGGGTATAGAGGATGTTGCTCAACGTTTGCACTGCCTCTGCATAATCGTAGCTCTCCTTGAAGAAGAGTGGATCGGTAAGGCGTGAAAGTGTCTCCTTCAAGAGCGGAAATCCGACAATGCCGAGGATGAGGGTAATGGCTGCGCTAAGGTAGATAGCATCAACCGATGGCTCATGAAGCGTAAAAAGAGACACAAGGACTGCGTAGAATATGACAATAGCGATCAAGGAAGACAGGTACACGAGACTATTCTTAAGGACGAAGCGTATATCCAGGAAGTTGTGTCGGACAATCGTATATACCGTCATGCCGACCATGAGGATGGAGAAGAGTGGTCCGATCTTCGAGAGATTTACGAATGCCGGAATGAAGAAGGGGAGGACTGCGCCCACTATGACCACGCAGGCGATAAAGGAGAACCAGCCAAGCACCACAAACGAGATCTGGTCACGGGCGGGTGACAAACTCCTTCGTTTCTTTAGGATGAGTTCCGTAATACCGCCACTAACACCAACGAGCGCCGTAATACTGAAGAGTAGATAGAGTGGTCCAAATTCAAGCGCGGCAAGTCCTGCAGGACCGAGTGTTGCCGAGACGAAGACAAGGTCAGTTGTCAGTGTAAAGAATATGATGAGTCCCGCTATCGCGTGAGTGAATGGTAGGAGTCGGGTAAGGATGGATTCCCGTGAGAATGGAAAGCGATGAGAGAATTCAAGAAACAGGGCGATAAAGCCAAAGGTGATGGCGTAGAAGATCTTGAGCCAGAGAAGGGATGCGGCATCAGTTGTGCTCGTATCGATACGAAAATTTGCATACGACCAAACGATGATGAGTGCAATCATCACCATGAAAATACGAGAACTCGATGTCTGGGGGTGATGGCGCACCACCATCACACCGAGTATTGCGTTTATGAGAATGGTGATGGTGACGACCGCGAGGTCAAGAGTCATAGAGATATTGTAGAGGATGGGCGGTACCCGAGGAGGATACCGCCCATTACGCTAAAATCCAGCTCGTGTTCGATAATAGAGATACAGTAGAGGATCGCTCTTTTCGAGCATGTCTTCGAATTCGCTCAGAAAGATGACCGTTGGGACGATATACCCGCCCGCATACCACCGCCTGTTTCCGAGGGGACGTTGAATGCTCTGAAAGAGCCGATTCACCGACGTATGGAGGGCGGGGCTTACGAGCGCAAGAAGTCCAGTACACCCCTGCTCTCGTATGATGCACATCGATTCGATCACTGCTTCACATGCAATGTATTCAGTTGGTGTGCGGTCGTGGTGCGATCTTTTCGTCTTTCGTGAGGCCAATCGAGTTGTCTCGCAGAAGTGGACTATATCGATTGGTAGAGCGATATCCGGACAGATACGTGAGAAGGGAAACGGCGGTTTTGTTAGAACACGGAACGTTCCTTCGATTGCATCGGTTGGTCCCCGCACAAGGCAGTAGATCGCCGTCGAGTTGTCATATCCATCGATGAGCTCTGCGGGAGCGGACTCGGTCGTAAGATAGCCTTCCTTTTTATACACCGACAAGGTGAGGGTGAGATGGGTCTGGAACGCCGCTGACCCGAATGGTGCTCGTTCGATTCGATAGTGAGAGGTATATTCGGTCTCATGCATACTTTGTTCCTACCACTACTGAACGTGTTGGGACGATGGTAATCGTAAACCGGAGCGCATCAATAACTACATAGCCAGGAGCGGCCGGAAGCGTGGCCACACTCCTTAGTGCAGATCGCGAATCATCTGCAAGAAGGCGCAGCAGCGCACGATCTGCGACTAATCCCGCTGCAAGCGGAGGATTGGTCGCAAGGATTGGGGCCTTACCCTCTTCTTGCAATCGGCGAAGCACAAAGGCATTGCGCTCCATGCTGCCTGGGCCGGTGAAATACTGTGGTAGATCAGGAACGAAGACTGCCAGGACGGCCTGCATGACCCGATCACGCTTGCTCTGCGAAGCGGTGCGATTGACGAAATGGTGCTCAAGCGCGAGCGCTTCCTTGCGCGAGAAGCCGAGCATGGTCTCAACTGCCATGCTTTCTGGCTCGAAGAGATGTAGGTAGCTTGCGAATCCAACGGTCAGTCCATTTACAATCGGAATACCTTGTGTACGTGCCGCCTGATGTAAGACAATGCAGGAGCCGACATTCCAGAATTCGATCTCGTCGATGATGAGATCGCATCCGTCGACAAAGGACTCCACTGTATGTTCGGTGAGTCCCTGGGGGTACACGACGATCGTTGTATCGTCACTGATTGCCCGAAGCATGTGAGCTGTGGCAAATGCCTTTGATTGACCAACGGTATCCCTGCGCGCTGCAAATTGCCGATTGATATTCGAAACTTCGAATACTTCGGGGTCTGCGATGCGGATCTCGCCAACGCCAAGGCGAAGAAAGATCTGGGCAATTGCAGCACCCATCCCGCCGCAGCCCGCGATTCCGACCACCTTGTCGAGTAGGGCATATTGCTCGGCCTCGGTGATCCACGGGATATTACGATCGGTTCGCTCAGCGTAGTACAACGGATTAGGGTCTTTGGGTTCGAGTCGGTAGATCTGCGCGGTATCCGGATGGATAGGCAGTTCGGTGAGACTCACAACCCCGGGGGAGGTATGCACTTGGAACTCCTTTCATTACAAGGAACTAGGGGAACTGCTTTCTAGAGTAGTAATTAAATATGAAATTTTCCTCGAGAAATTATGAAGAAAAGCTCTAGACACTCATCCGGTATCCACGACCTGAGACGGTCTGAATGAGACGATTACGTCCCCGATCACCGATCTTTCGACGAAGCGACATAACATGCGATTCAATAGTATTGGAAAAGATATCAACGTTCATATCCCAGACATGCTCAAGGATCATTCCTCGTGAAAGCACGATACCGGCGTTCCGCATCATGTACTGCAGGAGCATGAACTCCTTGCGAGTGAGGTGAAGCTCCTTTGATCCTTTATGTACCGTACCGGCTTTTGAGTCGAGCACGATGTCCTCGACATGGAGCACGTCGCCCTCAAGTTCGGGCGGACGACGAAGGAGTGCGCGCACGCGTGCCATAAGTTCCTCAAGCGCAAAGGGCTTAGTGAGATAGTCATCGGCACCCGCATCCAGTAGATCTACCTTATCGAAGGTGCCGGTTCGGACCGAGACGATGAGGATGGGTACGTTCTTGCCAGCGTCGCGAATATCACGGCAGACCTGTGCACCCTCTTTCTTTGGAAGGAGGTTATCAAGAACGATGAGGTCATAGTCGTTAATGCGTGCGAAGTAGGAACCCTGCTCACCATCAGTTACCACATCAACAGCAAAGTACTCCGCCTCAAACGATTCTTTTAGAAATGTGGCAATTTTTTGCTCATCCTCGACAACTAAAATTCTCATGGTGTACCGTTATTGTAGCAAGGGTGCTGGAATCGTACCCCTTGCACTTGGGTAAAACAATGTTAGAACTTCAGCTTCTCACTATCTCATTTTCAGAATTATTTTATCTTCGCTATGATGCCCTGTATGCAGGCAGTTATTCTCGCTTCCGGTCGCGGCACTCGTATGGGTGCGCTTACCGATATGGTACCCAAGCCCATGCTCCGCGTGGCAGGGAAGACGCTTATCGATCACAAACTCGATGCACTCCCTCCCGAGATTGATGAGGTAATCATAGTCATTGGGTATCTTGGAGAGGTCATACGAGAGCATTATGGCGATTCTCATGCTGGCAGGCGTATCCGCTATGTGCAGCAGATAGAAATTAACGGTACCGCGTCCGCTCTCTGGCTTGCGCGCCCACTTCTCTCGGGCAAGTTCCTCGTACTCATGGGAGATGACATCTATCCTCAAGAAGATATCGAACGCTGTATAGCAACTGATGACTGGTCTGTACTTATCGAACGTACGGATACGATGGCGCAGGGAGGAAGTATGGTGGTTAGCGAGGAGGGGTTCGTGCTCGGTATTGAAGAGGGAGATCATCGTGGGAAGCCGGGCATCATGAATACGAATATGTTCGTGCTTGATGAGCGCGTATTTGCGCAGGAGCCGATTCCAAAGGCACTGGGGAGCGATGAGTACGGCCTCCCGCAGACGGTGGTTGAAGCATCGAAGCGTTTCGGGATCCCGCTTCACGCGATTGACGCAACTTCTTGGATTCAGATCACTACTCCTGAAGACCTTGAGCGGGCAGAGAAGCTACTCCGGACGCGTTGAAGCAAAGCCTGCTTCATAGTAAGGTGCTTCTATTGCCGGCGTAGTTCAAGAGTTAGAACGAGGGACTCATAAACCCTAGACGGTGGCGCGACTCCACCCGCCGGCACCAAAATCCCTTCAGGAATATTTTATCTGCGTGCGCTACGGTAGTCGGGTGCCAATACCTAGAACGCTCAATCAAGACTTCTTTAAAACCTGGA
>ERZ1292623.252-Hain-H51-01um-R1-252-length-59990-cov-37_pt1 | contig 59990 bp, 83 predicted proteins | sample MGYA00564398_ERZ1292623 | MGnify/ENA primary metagenome ERZ1292623 (study PRJEB36523, sample SAMEA6512633) | groundwater metagenome | collected 2019-01-07 | study: AquaDiva: Metagenomics assemblies of 32 groundwater samples
GCATGGATTATGTGAGTGGTTCCACGAGAATGGGCAGGTGCAGGAAAAATCGAATTACAAAGATGGGGAGCCTTTATGAATATGACACCAGTAAAATCATCACAGATCGAATCAATAGGGCATTATGAGGAGACTCAGGTTTTGTGTGTGCGATTCAAGTCAGGAGATACCTACGAGTATGACGGGGTATCACCAGAGGTATTTAACGATTTCCTGACTGCTGAATCCGTGGGGGCTTACTTCGGCAAGAATATTCGTGGGCAGTACGAATATACCAAATTAGAGAGAGACGAATAGAATCAAACCGCCAAGTATATCCTTGAATCCGGCAAGCAAACACCGGATCAAAGCCTGCCCTGGTCTGCGAGGATGGAAGTTCTGGGCTTGGCGGTGGAGCATTCAGAACGAAAGGGCAGGAACGTGCTAGATTCCCAAGCGGGTTGCAATGGTGTGACCCGCCGGAAGCTAAAACATGAAAGGAGAAACTATGACAGACAAAACATTAGATGAGCAAGTAGCTGAAGCGTTGGGGTGGAGCGTGCATCCATCAAGCCAGTTTTTTGTAGATATAAAAACCCAAGAATTAAGGCTGAATTTTATTGGTATAAAATCTCCATTCTTCACTCAATCCATCGCCAACTGCAAGAAGTATATTCAACCCGTGCTGATGAACGTGAAGTACTTATCCCCCGATGGCATAAATATTAACGGCTCTAGCGAGGCGTGGATAGTTCAAGGGCATTATTATTCTACTCGTGGAATAATCTTCAAAGGAATTGCCGAAACAGAAGAAATTGCCTATTGTAGAGCATTGCTGGACTTGAAAGAGAGAAATGGCAAGTTTTGATTTCGGGTCATGCGCTGGACGATGGCGATCCATCTTGTTTTCTCTGGGGATAGATAATAAGTTCCTTGGGAAGAAACAATGCTCATGCCCGATGTGCGGTGGGAAAGACAGGTATCAGTTCGCAGACAAAGACAACGGGCTTTATTTCTGCCGGAAATGTGGCGGCGGCGGCGGGTTCCAGTTGCTCAAAAAGTTCCACGGGTGGGATTCAAAAACTTGCTTTAACAAAATAGAGGAAATCATGAATAACGGAATACCACAAGACACAACAAAGAAAAGCGATTACGACGCTGGCGGGGCTATCAGCGCGGTATTGGCAAACGCAAGACCACTATCCAAAGGAGATATGGGGGGGATATATCTGGCTAGTCGGGGGCTATCGTATTTCTCTGACGATTTGCTCTTTGTATCAAAATGCTACGATTCAGAATCAAAGAAGGTGTATCCGGCAATCCTGGCTAAAATTATTACGACATCCGGCAAGCTGGCATCAGTTCAGAGGATTTTCTTGCAGGACGGGAAGAAAGCTCCATTGGAATCGCCAAAGAAGATAATGCCCTGCGCTTTCCCGCTGAAGGGTTGCGCTGTCAGGTTCGGCGGGTTGCACAAGAGAATCAACATCGCGGAAGGGATTGAGACGGCTTTGGCGGTGACTGAACTCACAAACAATCCTTGTTGGTCGGTGTTATCGGCTGGTGGGCTTGAGTCGTTTGAGCCTCCTGCTGGTGTCGAGGAAGTCCATATCTACGGTGACAATGATTCAAATTATGTTGGGCAGGCATCAGCCTATATTTGTGCGAGGAAGTTGCATGACAAGGGCATCAAGACGTTCGTGATGATACCAGAAGTTATGGGGCAGGACTGGTTGGACCATCTTTGTCAAACTAAAACATATTATAAAGGAGAAGTATAATGGAGGCTGAACAAAACATGGCATTTCCACTAGAGGCGGATAGATATGATCCTCAATTTGGGCTCACAAAGCGCGAGTATTTTGCAGGGCTGGCGATGCAGGGACTAATAATTGAAAGCGTGGATGGGCTAGAAGATATAGCACCATTAGCCGTACAACATGCCGATGCCCTACTCGCAGAACTGGAGAAAGCGAAATGAAAAACTTTATAATTAGCGTCGCTATCGCATCGGTTGCTATCGGGCTGATGGTCTGGGGATTTTCTAAACTGCCGCCTTTACCTAAGCCAAACTATCCAGAACGGCAAGAGTTGTTTTTTAAATGTTTGGATAGGATACCGGAAGGGCCTAAATCTATTGGCAATTATAACGATTGGAATGAGGTGGTAGCTGAATGTAGGAAATCCGCAACATATCTATCCAAAGACCTGTAAAATGCAAACATCAATGTTCATACAGGCAGTTCCAACGCATTTCGACCTGTTTGATGACCAGATCATAGCTCTCTCCGATGTTGAGAACGCCTTTGCATCAGGACTCAACAGAGTATTGTTGGTGCTACCTACTGGTGGAGGTAAAACCGTGGTGGCAAGCGAAAAGATACGGCGATTCGTGGCGGGGTATAAGCGCGTATTGTTTCTTGCACACCGGCGGGAACTGATATTCCAGTGTTCAGACAAGCTCAAAGCGTTCGGGGTGGATCATGGCATCATCATGGCAGGGGAAGCACGCTCGTTCATGCCGGATGTCCAGGTTGCGAGTATAGACACGTTGCGGAGTCGGCTGAAGAATCCAAAGTACGCGAAGCCAGAGTTTGACCTGATAATTATTGACGAGGCTCATCATGCTGTGGCTAAAAGTTATCTTGATTTGGTGAACGCTTACCCAAATGCAAAAGTATTGGGATTGACTGCTACCCCTATTCGGGGCGATGGGAGGGGTCTTGGTGAACTGTTCCAGATTATCGTTGAAGGAGCAACCATAGAAGAGTTGACCAAGATAGGTAGGCTTGTCCCTGTCGAGTATTACGCTCCAAGCAAACCTGATCTGGAAGGATTGAAAATCAAGATGGGCGATTATGCCGAGAATGAATTGGCGAAGCGCATGGACAAGGTGAAACTAATAGGCGACATTGTTGAAAACTGGTCGAGGATATGCCCTGATCGGGTTACATTGGTTTTCTCCACAGGGGTTCCACATTCAATTCATATCAGGGATGCGTTTAGAGATGCTGGGGTTAATGCCGAACACATAGACGGGGACACACCAAAGGCAGAGAGAGATAAAATTATAAATGATGTGAACGCGGGGAGTGTGCAGGTTTTGACTAATTGCATGGTCTTCACAGAGGGAACGGACATTCCAATAATATCGTGTATCATCAATGCGAACCCGACAAAATCGTTAGGCAAGTACATGCAAACTTTGGGGCGTGGGTTGAGGGTATCCCCAGGGAAACTAAACTGCATAATGATAGATCATGGTGGAGTTGTTCATCAGCATGGCTTCATCGACGAGCCAAAGGAATGGAGTCTTGACGGGAATAGCAAAATCCAAGACAGGATAGCAAAGCTGAAAGAAAAACAAGGGGAACCATCATTCCAGACATGCAAGGAATGTTTCGCGGTGTTCACCAAGAAGGACAAATGCCCTGTGTGTGGGTGGATGGTTCCACGCAAAGCCAAGGCGGTCGAGTTCGTGGAAGGGAAACTGGGTAAGATAGACCGATTCGGGAAGACGATTCTAATCCCGCCAACATTGCCAAAAGAAAGGGTGATAGCCGAGTTGCTGACCATCCAGCAAGCCAAGCAATATAAGATTGGCTGGGTGAAATACAACTTCATGGATATGTTTGGGTATTGGCCAAAGAACATCAATTTCACACCAGCAGAGCCTTCTACGGAGACGCTGGCATGGTTGGACAAGAAACTCAATGCATTTAAAAATAAAAAGAGGAGGATTACGGGATGACTGAATATTATGACCACAAGCGCATCCAGACCTGCAATATGTGCGACAAGCATGGCATTGCGGAAGATGATTTTATCGCCTTGGTGTTCAACGGACTAAATATCTGTGAAGGATGCAAGGCGGACTTGGAAAAATTGATTATTACAGAAAAAACAACTTGACAAAATGGCAATCACGGATTACATTACACGAAGCTCTTGCGATGTCACAAACTAAACTACAATTAAACGGACGCAAGTCCGCTAGGGACATGGCAGTCACACCTCTATCGCAAGAGCTAACTGCCGTGTCCCGCCAATTCAATGAGGAAACCATGAAAAAGATTGATTTTGATATTGGTGATATCCCTACTATTGTGAAAACATCCAACGGAAAGCCCTATACGCTAGGTGATGCAGTTAAGGATGGCAAAGCAAAATGTCCGTCATGCCGTGGCACAGGTGGGGTATGGAGGGACAATATACATGCTTATGAAGACTGTCCACTTTGCGAAGATGAGAGGATCAACGAAGACAAAATAGCCTACTGGGAGCCTGAACACGACATCAAGCCTGATTTCACTTGCAAGGAAAGGGATGAGATATGAAAGAAGAAAAAATAATCATGTATGATTCAGATGAAGCGGCGAGACCAGTTAAAGCGACTGTATTTGTGTCGTATAACGGATATACTTTTCTTGATGAACAATCCGCTAGATACCACGGATGCACTCATGTTAAATGTAGGGATTGCAATGCTACTATCCCAAAGGGGCGAACAATCTGCGATGAATGCGATGAGAAGCTTGAAACCGCAAAATGGCTAAAGAGAGAAGAGAAAGAATGGAACGGTGACACGATTATTTATTCTGAATCGCATGACGAGTATTTTGAAGATGCTGATGCATTGAAAGATTACCTTGACGATCAAGATGAAAAACCGTCACTCGAATCATTGCGATTGGTGATATGTGCGCCTGAAATGTACAAGACAATAGACCCGTTCGATCACTATGCGGATGAATTGCCGGAAGAAGCAGAACTATGCGACGAGATATGCGAAGCATTTAAAGAATTGAATGAGAAAATAAAAGCTTGCAAACGCCCAATATGTTTAGTGCCAGGCAAATTCAGGCCAACAAATGCGTCAATATTGAAGGAGTTGGGGTGCGGAGAATGAAAGACATGAATATGTTTTGCATGATTGCTTTGATATGTATCGCTGTGGCTACCGGCCTAACGGTGGAATCCGTGGCAAACCTTTATGGTTTTTATTTTGGGGGTAAGCATGTTTGCGAAGGAGGACAGAAATGAGAAAACAAACGAAAATAAATCTTGATGCTATAGGCTATTGCGACGAGCCGGACAAAGAATATCAAAAAGGATTGGATTCTGCCAAGACGCTGGATGAACTAAGAAAGCATGTGGAATATTATTCTCCCCTTTTCCCTGATGCCTATAAAGTTGTAATGTTAAAAATGATGGACGAGGAAGCGTTCAAGATATTCAAGAAAGGATTAAAAAAAGAACGTAAAGGGGATTTCCAGGGTGAAGCATTTATGCACATGTTTGGGGCGATTGTTATTCCGGCTATAATGTTGTCTGTCGGGATGATAGCATTTCAGTTTAAAGTCCCTTTCGGCTGTGCGTACATTCGGGCAAAAGAAATGGGGGTTATATGAGAAAACAAATAACCCTGTTCGTTAAAGAGCGCGAGTTTAAAAGGTTAAAGGAATTGGCTGATAAAAAAGGTTGTAGCGTGGCAATGCTTATCACCAACATGGCGACTGAATTAGCCGAAGCGCATTTAGATAAAAAGGAGGCAGTATGAGCGGTGGATCATTAGATTATGCTTACAGACATGTTGAAGAAGCGGCACAGACAATATTGGAAAGAGCGGAATTGCCTGCTCACAAGGCATTTGCAAAGCATCTTGTGAAGGTGGCAAAAGCCTTGCACGATCTTGAATGGGTATGGTCAGGGGATTGTTCTGATGGCGACATTGAATCAATCATGGCGGTTATTACGCCAAACGATGTCTTGGTGTCGGCTATTGAGGAAGCAAAGAAAGCCAGAGACGGGTTGGACTATGCCATTAAAAACGCTGGGGTGGAGGAATGAAACCACCTAATATAATATATGGTTTGCTTGATGAGGATGGCGTGTTGTGGGCAGGGAATGGATACCATGTCACACGCAAAGAAAGTATTGAATTTGCCAAGAGCGTAGAGCATGATCTCGGCAAACTCAAAGTTGTAAAATATAAACTTGTCTCAAAATTAAAGCGGATTAAAAGAAAATGAAATCAAAACACCATGACTTCGTAGCAGATTTAGCATGGCAGATAATGGTAGCAAAGCTTCCCGTCCCTGGTCGTGAGTTAAAGTTTCATCCAACGAGGAAATGGCGGTTCGATCTGGCGTGGATTTTTGTTGATTGCGGGGAAGAGGTTAAAATAGCCCTCGAAGTTGAAGGGGCTGTCTGGTCACAAGGTCGCCACACAAGGGGATCAGGATTCGTGAAGGACATTATAAAATATAATGAAGCGCAACTTTTAGGATGGCAAGTATATAGGGTGACAACTGGCGACGTAACGACTGGCAATGCTCTCAAATTAATTGAAAGGATATTTAAATGACCTGCGTTCTAAGCGAAGTAAGGTGCTACACACCAGAAGGCAAATTGAAACAAACGGTCACGCAAGAGCAATTAGTGGTTCGTAACTTGGATATGATGATGGGCTTTATGGACTGCGAGCGCATCAAGCTAGACGTGGGGCATGGGTCAAAGGCTGATGGGGCAACCATGAAATGTGTTGAGTGTGGCAAGGCAACAATACAAAAACGCGCTGGGAGGAAGTATTGCTCAATGAAATGCAACACCAAGGCGGCAAGTAAGCGTCTAGGATTCAATCGAACGCCATTTCAGAAAGATGTTGCAGAAGATAAGAGATGCCTTCATTGCAAAAAGGCTTACGAACACACAAGGGCAGACCAAATGTATTGTAGTAAATCTTGCCATTCCAAATCAGCCTACGCTAAAAAGCCAAAGACTGTTTACACGCCTGTCAAGTGTCCGCAATGTACCTTTGATTTTACGCCAAAGAGACACGCACAGATTTACTGCAACGAGAAGTGCCGGAAGGTTGTCGAGAACAGAAGAGCGAAAATAGCAAAGAAGGGGGAATAATGTGGCTATACGTTCCGTCATGTCAATCTGTTCCGGTATCGCAGGACTCGATCAAGGAATCCACCTCGCAACAGGAGCCAAAACTGTTTGTTACGTTGAGCGGGAAGCCTACTCAGCAGCCACTCTCGTGGCGAGGATGGAAGACCAGACCTTGGAGCCTGCCCCTATTTGGGACGATCTCACAACCTTTGATGGCAAGCCTTGGAGCGGGAAAGTGGATTGCGTCATTGCCGGATTTCCATGCCAACCTTGGAGTGTTGCAGGAAAGAAACAAGGAACTGCCGATTCAAGATGGCTCTGGGACGACATCTGGCGAATCGTTTGCGAGGTACGACCGCGATACGTCTTCTTGGAGAACGTGCCAGGTCTCCTGCGTGGAGGAATTGAACACGTTTTGCGGTCGATGGCCGAAGGCGGGTACTCTGCGGAATGGGGTTGTTTCAGTGCGGAAGAAGTCGGATTCGCCCACAAAAGAGAAAGGTTGTTTATCCTTGGGAAATTGGCGGACACCGTCAGCCAGCGACTCGGACGGCGGGGTGAAGGACTTGAGCAATCCGAAGAGCAGGGACGCGCTTGCGCCGAAGATCAAGTTGAGGGGTCAGAGCGTGAATTGGCGGAGTCCACAAGCCAGAGATGTAAAATCTGCCGGCAAGCCGAATCAACCCTCATATCAAAGACGGGTAAGCGGGGAACGGCAACTGATGCTGAACGATCAGAGCGTGAATTGGCCGAGTCCAGTAGCATCGGATGCTGGAACGGGGGCGATAATAGGCAAGGAGGACCAATTCAGGAAAACATCGGGATTGCCACGCAAAATCAACCGGAACGGGAAGGATGGGAGTTTGGGCCTGGCGAGATTGGTTTTATTCCAGTCACCTTTGCCGCAGATTGCCCAGAATGCGAATGTTGCGGAGAACCTTATTGCGAAAAACATGCAAGACATTTCTCTGAATGTGAATGCATCGGCCCGACAGAAGACGGATACGAATATTTTGAGCAAAACGGGAAGTTGTGGGCAAAAGCTCTTCCCGACACCGAACAGCCGGGACGTGAAAGGGCATGCCCCGCTACACCGGAAGGACGGGAAGAGTCGGGCGACAGATCAGCTCCCGAATTGCATCGAACATACTTTTTACCAAGTTACAATGCCTCAACAGAATGGAGGGAATTGCTCAAAACAGAGCCGTCGCTTGAACCCGCTGTTTGTCGAGCGGTTGATGGGTCTGCCGACTGGATGGTCGATGCCAATACCTATCGAGAAGATAGATTACGAGCGTTGGGGAATGGAGTCGTGCCACTTACTGCGGGGCTTGCTTTCTCAATATTACACGAAAGGTTAAATAATGGAGACTGAAACATCGAACTACGTCACAACGAGAATGAAGCTGAAATACTCCGAACTTCGTGATGGTGAATCGTTCTCCCGTGATGGGGATGAAGTATTGTACATCAGGGTCAACAGATTTGAGGCAATCAGCACAGACAGGTATCACGACAGGATAAAATTTATTCACAAGGACGGCATGGTGGAGGTGACGAGGATGTCAAATGCGAGGACGATATGAAATTCATCCCAACAAGCAGGGCGATGGTTGTTAATGATGCAATGAAACTAATTGCCGATAATTATAGGTTGATAATCATATCAATCAATGAAGAATCTGGCGTGGATTTTAACCCGCCGACAGGGTTGCCAAACGTTAGTGTCCCTATGTTAACACTCAATTTTGCAGACATATCGAGACGTGTTGGGAATCATAAGATGTTTGATGAGATTATGTCTAATCAGATTTTCTTCTTCGTTGATATTCAAAAAAACGCTGACATTTGCCTTGTTCATTGCCATGCTGGGGTATCGAGAAGCCCTGCCGTTTGCGCCGGGTTGTCGCTTCATTACAATAAGAAATGCGATGAGTATTTTGAGAAGTACGAGCCGAATCTATTGGTGTTTTACAGGATGGTCGAGCAATCTTATAAACTTAAAACGAAGAGGCATTATTTATGGAAATTCGGACAATTCAGGGCTATTCTTTCATCAGATGGTAGAGTTTGTTGACTTGGTCGTTAAAGCAAGCGGATCACATCAATCGGGATAAATTTGACAATAGAAAGCAGAACTTAAGAATTGTTACACATGCACAGAATCAACACAATGTGCCAAAGCGTAAAAACAAGATAGTTGATTGCCCAAGAGGGGTGTCGTGGGATAAATCAAAAAACAAATATACCGCATTCGTTAAGTTAAACGGGAGACAAACCAACTTGGGTTGTTTTGATTGCAAAATAGAAGCTGGAATAGCATCAAGCAAATTTAGGTTGGCAAACATGACGCATACGGTGGAGGGATAAACGATGGACGAGCTTATTAAGAGCGAATGTGAACGGTGCGAGGGGACTGGCTGTCTTGAGTGGGACATAGAAGAAGAGGGTCATATCCCATGCCCTGATTGTTGTGAGCATGATTGGAACAGCGTGAATGGCATAACAACGTGCCTGATTTGCATTGAAAATTTTGATGACTTGTGATAATATAGCACCTGAATAATCCAGCAACCTTGAACCAAGAGAGGGGCGTGACCCTAAATGAAGAGCAAGCCTGTGAAGAAGCCGAAAGGCAAGTAAACTGGATGCCCCTAGAGCAATCTGGGGGCGTTTATCTTGGAGTAAAGTATGAAAAGTTTGATAGTCGCGATATTACTATCGTTATGTGGGGAGCAAATCCCGTCCATATCAGAGGCTTTGAATTACGAAATGAATGAAGTTCCAGCGACTGTGACAATCATATACAAGGATCAGCGAGTAGCCTTCCCTATCATCCCCAATATCACCTCAAGCATTGCTAGTGATGACATACTGCTCGCTGATCCGATTCTTTGCGACGATGGGGATGGATGGGAATCTTTGGTGGAGAAAACAGCTTGTCAATGTATTGTATTTAATTACGAGAAAAATAAATGCAGTAAATTCAAAGGGAATTGTTGAGTATGCTGATAACTCTTTCAGGGAAACATGGGATTGGGAAACTGGCTAGGATTGATGACTCCGACTATGAAAAAATAAAAAATCGTAAATGGTATTTTGACTCGCATGGATATGTGGCACATGGTGTATATGAGCAAGGCAAAGTAACAAGATATCTTATGCACAGAGTTATCTTGGGCTTGTTACATGGAAATAAATTATGCGTTGACCACATAAATGGTGACCCACTCGATAATAGACGAGAAAATATAAGAATTGTAACTCAAGGGCAAAACACACAAAACAGAAGAAAAGTTAATAAACGTCGCAAGGTTGGTTTCCATATTCGAGGGACAACATTTAATGCGCGTAATAAATTATGGGTTGCATCTGCTTATCATAATGGCAAAAGAAAATATTTGGGGCTTCATGAAACTCAAGAAGAGGCAGGTGAAATAGCCAGCGCTTGGAGACTTAAAAATATGACTCACACAATAGAGGGAGTTTGTTGATTTTGTGAATCTGTGTTGCAAGGACAAGAATATAGAATGGGGATGCAAATGATGGAAGCGTTTTGTAGGGGGTTTAGGGATGGGTTTAGAAAAGGATATCAACAATGTATTATCGTTGGGATATTAGCTTTATTGTTTTATATTTTCTTCATTAAATAGGAGAATTACATGGACTTCATAACCAATCACCAAAATTTTATCTTCAATGTTATGGCTATGCTCGGTATACCTGTTTTCATCGCCAATGCGATCACCATGTTCTTGAGCCGTAATTGCTCGACCAAATGGGGGGCGTTTGTCATCAAAATCCTTGATATTGTAGCAATGAACATCAAGAACAATGCCAACAAAGAACCTGTTTCAATCAACGACAAGATTATTCAGGTTGATGCCAATGGTGATCCTTTGCAGACGAATATCGTCAATGACCCAAAATATGTTCCGCCAGCAAAGACCATAGTGGTGAGAGACCATGACGGCGCGTAATATCGCAATATTGTTACTTATTGGGCTGTCTTATGGTTGTGCCATTGTCCCTATGGCGACGGTATTTGCCGGGGTATCAGCGGTATCAACGGCGGGGAATCAGACGTATCAGGCATACAAGACGAGTGTTGATGGTGAGGAGATAATGCGTTGCCTCCCACAAGAAGACAAGTCGTTCATTTGCAAACCAGAGAGAATACAACCAGATGTCGCGGGTGCTGGAAAGGGTTCATCCCCTTCTCCTCTCGCAACCCCGTAGCCAGCATAAACGGGTAATTTTAATAGCCATAATGAGGTCAAAATGCCAATAAGTAACAGGTTCATGGGTAAAGTCGCAGGAATCGAGAACGTGTCATTCGGGATTATTTCAGTGGCGGCCAGGTTCGCAAGACCATTCATTATGTTCTTCGCCCCGTCGGCTCTCAAAGAGCTTGACCTTGCAATCAAGGCGGCCAATGCCCTACATGCAATGATTCAGACTGGTAATACGGTGAACAATGAATCAGGGGCGGGAATGGGTGTCATAGCTGGAGTATCGGCGGCGGCCAAGATCGTAAAGGACATGATTACGAATCCCAAAGGAATCGCCATATTGTCCGCAGGTTTGCAAGGGACGCAAGAGGCGGTTGAGGAAGCAAAGAAACAGGCTGGCGTGGCATGACGGATAGAATTGACGGTTATCTGTTAGGTATCATGATATTTTTGCTCAATGGCTTGATGTTATTTAACCTCGCCGACATGTTCTACGCTGTTGAAAAACTATTGAAATAATAAATTGAGGCAAAAATGAAAACAGGTGACACATGGTGGGTTGTTTTAACCATGATGATAATTAAATCACTTTTCGTTTATTGCGCTTGGAACTACATCATCCAGGCCGAATTACAAACGTCATATATCATGGTGTGGTGGCATCCGCTGGTACTTATTTTTGCGGTCAGATCATTTATTTGCAAGTAACAATGCAATCGCAAGTCGTGGTCAATGGGCGCAATATTATTGTAACGGAGAAAATCATTCAAGATTACTTCAAGCGGTTAGAGCGGTACACAGACAATAGAGATGAAAAGGCTATGATCGTGGCGATTGAACGGTTGGCAATAAAAGGGCTTGGATGCAAATGAAAACTTTAATCTGGGATATAACATACCTGCCAGTAAGTAATGATGGCGTATTTGGTCAATTAAATATTGACGGTAAAAACGAGATGGTTTTATGCGGTTTACCATATCGCAGTAATGAACGCAATGTATCAAGGTTGCCGAATGGCATATATTACCTCAAGCCACACATTTCACCGCATCATGGGTTCTGCTACAAGGTCTACTGGACTGATTTAAATGGCAACCTTATAGAACCTGATGGAAGGACGGACATTCTAATCCATCCCGCCAATCATTGTGGGCATTTAGATGGCTGTATGTGTCCGGGACTAAAGCATGGTGTCTTTACCAAGCCATACAGCGACGACGACGAGCAAGAACAGAGGATAGTTGAAAGATTGCAGAACCAATCCTATTGTGACGATAAGCCGTTAAATGCCTTGTCAGTCAATCTTAAGGGTCTCAATGGGGTAACGAGTAGCAGGGAAGCGTTTAACCGATTAAAGGGCATCTTAGGCGATACGGATGTCCATAAATTCATTATTACTGAAACTTTTGGGGGTTGATATGGGACAGAATATGGGACAGAATGGCGAAGACAAAGTTTACTTTTTTTTCATTTTTGCGGTTTTGGCTTTATTGGTTGGTGGAGTGGCGGGTGGAGTGGCAAAAGGATGTTCCCCTGTTGAGGCGGGTGATTTAGTGTATGGGACGACACATACGACTCATACAACCCATGTCACGCCGTCTAAACGGTCAGACCAACCTAAAGTGGAGTCGTTTAAGCCTAATCCGTTTTGGAAGTGGTTTCTAGGGAAATGAAGATTATTTGATCGTCACGTTATGTTTGAACCAGTCAACAGCGTGATATAGTCCAACGCTGAATGGAATTGTCCATCCGACAAATTTGCCTACGATTATAAGACCCCGTATCCCAGTATGTATGTCCTTTATGGATTCGATAATAGGGGTTATTGACTTTATTTCTTCGGAAATAAGGTCAACTTTGGCAGTCAATAATTCGACCTGCAAAGCCAATGCAGGAACTTGACATTCAGAAGAATAGCAGGTTGGTTGTCTACGCCGTTCGGTATCTTCCATGCTATACCAACTTTGCTCTAAGTGCAGTTTGTTTGGTTAAGTGCGCGGTGATACGAGTGGTATCACCTTCGGTTATAGCCCTGATTATCTTTCTATCATTTGAATCCATCTCCGCATAAATAGGAGCATTCCGCACTGAAGCTGGAGGGATATATGCAACCTCAATCCCACCAGCCTTTAACCATGCCAGATATTCCTCTTTTGGACTGTTTGGATTGCCAAGTTCGATCCTTGATTGCCCCCCCGTGTCGGAGGTTATAAGTCTTTCATTTTCATTAAGTATTTCAACTTTTGCGATTGCCATTTTATCCTCAAGGAGTAAGTTGTCTGATTAAAACTATTCCAGGTGCACCTGCGCCACCGGCAGCCGAAGCTTCGTATGCTCCACCGCCACCTGAACCAAATCCAATTGCGGCAAGGCCAGGCCCAGTATACCCTGATATTCCTCCTCGACCTCCCCATCCAAGCATACTAGATCCTCCAAACCCACCTCGCCCTGACGGCCAAGCAAAATCACTCCGTGCGCCGACGAAATTAACTGTGCCTCCAGTTGCTATTGTCCCTCCTGCGGCACCCTCCAACCCCACCGCACCAGCATTAACAGTGCCGCCAAGACCACCGATACCTGTTATCGTGCTCACCGTAGCAGTCCCAGATGCTATACTGCTGTTGCCTCCGGCTCCTCCAGCAGTCCCCGGTGTGCCAGAAGTCCCTGCTGTGCCAGCCGCGCCAACAGTAATTGTTAGAGTCCCGCCGGGAGTTATATTTGTGAAAGACCCCATAGCCATACTACCTGCACCGCCCCCACTAGCGCCGCCACCAGCTGCTGCGCCGCCACCTCCTCCCCCACCCGCAAGAACAACATACTCATAGACCGTCGATGTTGTAGAAGTTGCTGGAGTTATAAAGGTTCCTGAAGCGGTGAAGCTTGTCCACGGGGAAGTGAGACTTGATAATAAAGCCCCGCCTGTAACAGTTATCCCTGCCGTGCTTATCGTTGTGTGGGTTGACCCAACAAAGTTGGCGGATTGCCCTGCCCCGGAAACAGTCAACTGCTGTGTACCAATAAAATTAGCTGTTACTGTTGTTGCATGTGTTTCACCAATATAAGCATACGACATCGTCCCAGCGTTTACCTGTATAGTCGTGGCATGGGATTCTCCGACGTACTCATACGTTGAAGTCAGGCTGGTGAAATTACCCGTGTTCGGGGTGACGCTTCCAATAGTTCCGGGAATTGTCCAGTCTGTTGATGCCGTATTATCCTCCCAACGAGGCATAGTTCCAATACCCGATGATTTTAGGACATAGCCAGTAGGGCCAGACTTGACCAATGAAGACTGACCAGAACCAACAAATCCAAGCATATCCCCGTTTTCAGCCACCCCTTTTTCAGTATAGAAATTGCGGATATTGCCATTTGTGGAATATGAACTGGTATGTGTGCTATTGACGAAATTGAACGTCCCGCCAATATTATTGTCCCATATCGGCATAGAACCAACGCCGTTTGACCGCAATATTTGGTTGGATGCGCCTGATTTCACCAGCGACGATTGTCCTGATGATATAAAACCATAAAGATCGCCAGATGAGGCAATCCCTTGCTCTGTATATACGGTACGGGCATTAAATATGGTGGCGTATGTACTATCATGCGTAGAAGACTTGAAATCAGCCGTGGAACCTGGGTCTGTTGTTATTGTTTTTACCCGCAACGCCAACATAGACCCCGTGCCGGTAAGAGACATATTTGTCGCGCCAATGAAGCCATAATAGACATTTGAGGCTTGATTAGATGCCTGTATGTTCCCATTGAAATTGTATGTGGTGACAGATGAATCTTGAACTGACCCGTTAAATGTCATCGTTCCAGACTGTTTTGAACCGTCTGTGAGGTTGTATGGGACAGCCCCAGCGTCTCTTGTCTCCAATGAGATGACACCAACAATTACCAACACAAGACAATATAATGCGTACCCGATTATTTTTTTTCTCATTTTAGAACATCCTTAGTATCCCCGTTCCTCCGGGGTTTGTTGACCCTATTGCTATGATAGTAATTGATATTGTGTCGGTTGGCTGAAATGATAGTCCGGGGCTTGCGTTCACACCTGAATTTGCGCTGTCGGCAACCGTTACATCAGCCTGTGTTGCCGTGGTCTCATTCCTAACCCTTATGGTATATGCACTGCCAACAGGGGCATCGCGCAAGTAAAGTATTAATCTTGAAACCGTAAAGGCTTGTTGACAAAAATTGTTTGTGTTGAGCAATACGGACATTGCACTGCCGACGACACCCATCCCCTCGACTGGAATAACCCCTATATTGTCAACTGCTACTGAAGGGACGCAATGAATCCTCAATGTTCCAGTCCCACCGGGATTCGTTGACCCTACGGCAGTGATAACTGCTGATATTGTATCCGTCGTAAGGAATGACATGCCAGGGGCGGAGTTGGTTCCTAGGTTGCTATCAGCCGCTACGCTTATAGTCGTACTCGTCCCCTGTGTTACATTGTTGAGGGTTATTGTGTATGGTGAGCCAGTTGGTATGTCTCGCAAATATAGGGATATGCGCCATAATGTGACATTAGACTGGAAGAAATTTGGGAATGAAAACAATGTCGAGAATGGACTGCCTACTATTCCTGCTCCCTCGACAGGGAATGAGGCCGCATAGGTAAACGATGACACGCCCAACACGCCAGCCAAGTCAGCCGATGTAACAGGGACGTTATCAGTTATTCGCCCATTGGCATCGAGTTTGAACTTAAGCAACGATGTCCCGATATTCCCTTGCGTAATTGTCTTTAATGCCGTGGCGATTGTGCCGGTATTAAGGGCAGTCGCAGGAGCCGTTACATCTCCAGTGAATGCCAATGTTTGGGTGGCGTTAAGCTTCCCGGCAAGGTCTGATACCAATCCTGTGACCAGCGATTCGGCGATAGGGGCGGATAGCCCGGCGGCTAAAGTAGCGTTTTGAACAGCATTTGCGCCAATAGCCGTTGTAATATCGGTTCCAGAAGCCAAAGCAATGGCATCAGCCCCATCACTTTTTAATATCCCGCTTGCCAATGAAGTCTTGAGGGTTATGACAGGCGTAGTTGACGGAGTAGCAACTGTTCCGGCAAGTCCGTTTGCCGTCGCCACTGACACCGATTGTACTGACCCTGAAACCACATTGTCTAACAGCATACACTCTCCAATATAATTGAAATTACTATACCACTGCGTCAAAAAAAATGCTATATTAAAAATATGACAGAGATAACAATAAACGGACAATCGTTCACACCAATACAAGGCATTGAATATAAACACGATTACCTTGCTCTTAGCAAGTTTCCAAACACCAAAGAGCTTTGGCCTACTCTGTTCGACGATGTCAAAGATTTGACGAAGTCATCCGTAGAGAAGCAGATATTGCGTCATTTAGTGCTGAATGACTTGTGGTTCATCGTTTATTTCATCCTCGGAATCCCTACTGCAAACCATCCGTTCGTAGTTAATTTTGCGAAGAAGATTGAGGAAGGGCCAGACACCAAGACTCTTGATATCGTGGCCCGTGGGCATTTTAAAGCTCTTGCTCTGGATACCCCCGTTCCCACGCCAATAGGGTTCGTGCAGCACGGCAATTTAAAACAGGGGGATAAAATATATTCTCCAAGCGGTGACATTATTTCCGTCATTGGGAAAAGTGAAATTTTCCACGATAAAGATTGTTACAAAATAACATTTGACACGGGAGCCACCTGCGTAGCGTCTGGCGACCACCTTTGGACGGTTCAGCTTGCGGAAAGAAAGCATAGGGGTAGATGGGAAAACAGGGTTAAAGTTAGCCCCGGATATAAAAACGTCACCATAACCACCGCAGAATTAATGGACGAAGTAGACCGCTCCAAAAACACGGTAGGCCGAATCTTGCCAAGAATTCCGGTATCTAAGCCTGTATTTAACGAGAAAAAATCTTTGCCAATAGACCCGTATGTTTTTGGGGTATGGCTTGGCGACGGGACATCATCTAACAATGCCGTAACCTCTGGATTGGAAGATTGCGAGGAGATGGTAACTAATATAGAAGCGTGCGGACATAAAACAAAAACTCACTTTTTCAAATCAAAAAAAGGTAGCTCAGCAAGTATTTATATAGACCCCGGCATACGACACCATAAGGGAACGTCCACCTTCAAAAACAATCTTAGAAAATTGGGGGTAATGAATAATAAGCATATCCCCGCCATATATATGAACTCTAGCGAGCAAGATAGGTTTTCATTGCTACAAGGTCTAATGGATACAGATGGGGGTGTCCATCATAAACACGCTCAAGCTATCTTTTGCTCTGGAAAAAGAAAATTTGCCGTTGAAGTCTATAGGTTAATATCCGGTCTTGGCATTAAGGCGACCTTGAGCAAAGAAAGAAAAACGTCTTGCAACGGGAAGGATTTCCCATTCTGGCAAGTCAACTTCAACGCAAGGGCTGAAAAACCGGCCTTTAGACTTAAAAGAAAAATAGCCAGATGTACAAATCGACCACTCCAACAATCTATATATAGAAGAATAGCGAATGTGGAACGAATAAAATCCGTGCCGACTTCGTGCATAACCGTGAGTTCTCCTGACGGGCTTTATCTTTTTGGTGAAGAATATATAGCCACGCACAATTCATCAATTATCACCAAAGCGGAGACTATTCAATACCATTTGAAATATCCAGAACGGTGTACGGCGATATTCAGTTACAAGAAACCATTGGGCGAAAAGTTCCTTGCCAGCATTAAGCAAGCCTACGAATCAGACTTTCTTAAGAATCTGTTCCCTGAAATACTTTACAGCAACCCGGAACACGATTCCCCTTCATGGAGCCTTCAAAATGGCATTACCATCAATCGCAAAGGGAAAACACGCACGGAGGCTACCGTATTTGCTTCCGGTCTATCCGAAGGTATGGCGACGGGCATGCACGTTGAACGCAGAATTTATGACGACGTTGAGACTGGCGATATGGCGCGGTCGCCTGATGTTATGGCGGACTGCTTCGAGAAGTTCCAGCTCTCAAGTTTCCTTGGAACAAAAACAGACAAAGACGTAGAAAGGATTATCGGCACGTTCTACCATTGGGAAGGCCCATTGGCAAAGATCAGCAGGTTAAAGACACATGATGACAAATACATTTACAACACGAGAATCATACCGGGAACGCACGACGGACAGCCTAACGGCAACCCTGTCTTCTGGTCGCAAGCGATACTTGATGAGGAAAAGACTAAAAGCGGTTACTTCTCACAAATCCTCTGTAACCCCGTACCTCAAACTGAACGTCGGTTAAACCCTGAGTTCTTGCAGGTCGTATCGCCAAGTAAAATCCCTAGAGATTGTTTCAGGTTCATGATGGTTGACCCTGCTGGTAGTGACGGTGGTGGCGATTCATGGGCAATCATCCTTTGCGGTGTCCAGCCTAAACGCGACGAGCTTGGTGCGTCAAACGTATTCATCCTGGATGCCAGCATAGAACCGTTCAAGCAAAGCGAGGCTATTGAGTCCATTATCAGGATGTATATCAATGGCGGGAGCATATTGAAGCTTGGCGTGGAGAAAGTAGGACAAAGCACGGCTGAAATCCATGTGGCGCAAGCATTACAGGCAAGAGGCAGGAGAATCAGCGAAGACAATGGATCCCTTGAAATACTGAAACCAGCGGGTAGGAAGAAGCATGACCGGATAGCATCTGCCTTGGAATGGCCTTTAAACAATCAAAAGTTGTTCATTTCCAGTTCCGTCCCGCAGAAATACATCGACAAGATCAAGATGGAAATGGACAAGTTCCCATACGGTTCCGATGATGCCCTTGACTCGTTCAGCTACGTTTACGATATGGTCAAGAAATATCGCTTCCCGCATGACGGCGAAGAAAAGGTGTTTACAAGGGCTACGGTAAACGTATCTTGTTCGGCTGGATATTAGAGCTTTTAAAATGCCTTAACAATAATCCATATATGCCAAAGAATATAAAGAAGCCCCGCGATAGCCATTGCGACGACACAAAAGCCTAAGACCAATAGCATGGTTTCTCGTATTTTACTCATACTTATCTCCATAAAAAGCTAAGACCGTCTCATTGTATGAAACGGCCTCGGTACTCCTTCCGCTCGTGGCGGGTGAGCTGACTTCGAGCAGGAATCCCCACTCCTTAAATAAGACCGGCGACTATCCTTGGTGGAAGAAACTCATGGCTCCGTTTCATCGCCTATCGTAGACCCCAGTGACTATCCATTACTAGGAAAAGACCCTTGGTCTTTTGTCATCACAGAGGAACCTTTGTTCTCACATCGTTGAACGACACATCTCTACATAATATACCATTTTCAAATACCACATTCAACAACTCAATTCGCTTGTCAGTCCAACCAGTAGGCAATTCATCTATCCTAATGGTTTTGTATCCATCTCCATCATTTATCAAAGTCAATCGCCCACGTTTGGAAGCTTTGTTCAAACCCCCGTCCGTGACAGGGCTTTTGTATACATCATACCACAATCTATTCTTGTTTATGGCTGAACATTTCATCGCAAAAGACAGCGTGTCCCTATCATGCTTTCTTAACAAAGCTCCGCCCATGCCAAACACTATATTGTCCGATGACATTTTGCGCTCAACAAGAGCGTCCATTATTCTCTTGATAGATTCTGGATTAACTCCGTCGCCTTGTATCACGCGGACGCAATCAGGCAACACTTTATACCCCTTGCTGTTTTCATAACAGCCATAAGACGACATAAGTTGTGTCATTATCTGTGGTACAATTTTAACCGGATTACCTGAATCTGGCCTGATTACCAACCTTCCTTTGGAAGCTATTACCTTGTCTTTCAGGTCTTCACCCCACATACGGACAGCATTATAAATATCATAACTGTCAGAAACAACGGAATAGGCTTTGCCTTCACCGGCATACAAATTTACCATGTTCTCAAATGCTTTCTTTTCATTGTCCCTGCCCCACGAAGTGATAGTGGAATGTTCGGCGGCGGGAATTGAATATCCTTCCGCAACATCCCCATTGTAATATTTCCTTGCGTAGACAAGTCCTTGCAATGTGTCAGTGCCGTAGAAATTGACAAGGTGCGACATCCCGCCAATACCGGATTCCTCAGTCCCAGAACATCCTCTTGCGCCGAAATCATGCAACATGAATCTCAACGCTTCTTTTGGATCGATATCGGATGTCTTTTCGACATATCCTCTCAATAGTTTCTTAAGGTGAAAAGATGCTGTCGCCACCGTGGTTGGATACCAAACACGCATTAACATTGTCTCTATAAAGTTTGTGAGCCACGGTACTTCAGGATCGGTGTTTACCACGGTCATCAACACGTTCCCTGTTGGGACAACAGACCCCTCTGGGACAGCTTTTATCAGAATAGGCAACATACCACGATGCATTTTTAATATGTACATCCACCCATCTTTATTGAATGGCAGACCATGAGCAGTCACGACGGCTTCAGCTTCAAGAATATTTTCAAGCGTAATTGGTCGCATGAATTTTTCTTTTAATATCATCTGCAACCCAAAAAACAGCGTGTCTGGATATTCACCGCCTCTCGCTTCCAGATAAGAAAATACATGCCGTGTTCCGGGTGGATATTGTTTTGCGTGTGAATGCTTGTAGCTGTCCGTGTCAAGCAGTAGATTAGTCATCGTTTTTCTCCATTTTAACGAAATGATTAATGATGTGCCAGTGATCCTCAAACATATTTTTTCTCATATCTTGTATAGATGCCAAATTAAACCACCTTGCTACATCTGCGTCATCACCGGCTTTTATCTGATATAAAGCATTATCTTTAAGTTTCACATGATAGGCCATCGTCACAGTCGTTCCACGCAATGAACGGTCTGGATGGTCAAATATCACCGGGTGTTGTGATTCTATTTGCGCTGATATTTCTTTGTGGCTCAATCCTGTTTCTTCTGCTAATTCTCGTATCGCCGATTGCTTGCAAGTTTCTTTGTGATCCTTGAACCCTCCGGGCAATGCCCATAATCCTTTTCCTGGATACCCACGTCTTTTTATCAACAGCACAAAATCTTTTTGTTGCACGACAACATCGACAGTGATGAATTGAATTGGATATTTCAGTCCAGAGAATTGCTTCTTGTAATCGGTCAATATTTTAAATTCTTTTTGCAGTTCCACGAAATCAGACGTTGCCCTAAAATGTTCAATAAACTCCAACACGGGCTTACGAAGAGAAGCTATCTCAAACGCCCCGTAGAATGATGTTTCACGGGCAAACATTAGTTCCCTTATCTTAGAAGCATCCAATACTTGCTTGGCAACCTTAAATGGGCTAGCTTCAACAATGTCGATATTTTCAAGGTAATAAGAAGAACTGTCTTTCTTGTGTCCTATGAATCCATATTTCCCTATGCTTTGCATGTTAAATCCCACATGGTTGATTGCCCGTGATATCCCATCAAACCATTTTTCTTCATCGTAAGGATAATCGCGCGATATGGAAACATCAACCCTGCCCCCAATATGATCTGCCAATACCGTGCTTATCATGTTAAGGCGTTCTGTGAACGTGAATGGATTTTTTATTGTTCTCGGAGAATCTGCGGAACCAATTATAATGAGGACTTTGTGTGCGAGGGTTAAGGCTTGGCGTACAACGCTCTCGTGACCGAGATGGAAAGGCTGGAACCTGCCAATATAAACAAGCAAATCGTACTTAAACATAAGAGTCTATCTCCTATTTGAGTTTTTGAACTACTAATCCAAATACTAATAAATACTAATTTACCTGAAATTAGTATTTACTTCGTCAACTTGCCATGCTGTCCGGCAGGGACAGTCGATGCTTTGCCCTTGCGAGCCATAGAATCTCCATTGCCACCGACATGCTTGCCCATCTGACCTGCTGGTACTTCCTTCTTCTTACCCATTTCTTTTTTCATAAATCCTCCATATTGTTGTTAAGCATACATTTCAACCCAAGACATTTCCGCCACTATATTTGATGTGCCGGAAAACGAGGTACAAACTATAGTAAGAGTATCTTGCACTGAACCGGCAATGTCAAGAGCCAAAGATATTCCACCCACTTGTTCTGCAATTCTTGTAGCCTCTGCTCTGGCGTTTCCCCCTGACCCACCGCCAGATATAGCGTGTCCAGAATCCAAAATCATACCGCCTGATATTGCCGACGCAGATACATCCTTTTGGATTGAGCTGTTGGTCGTATCAACATCCGCAAAGCTCGCTCCAGTTAGAGTACCATTATACACAACTTCAAAATAACTGTCGTTGGTGATTGCTCTAAGAGCATAGTCGTGGATTATTATCGGTATTCGATTGACTATTGAATTAAACAGAAGCCTTGGCCTGATTGACAGGATTGGTCTCCGTGTCGTCACTCCAATCGTTGTTATGCCGTTACTCGCACTCATGTGAATACCCGCTGGATTAGGAATCCCCCCTTCTGATATTACCGACGAACAAACATGGAGCATCGTACTAACTGAAGCTGTCACACCCGTATTCTCTATCTCGTCACGCAATGGCAATGTGCCGGTAGTCATGTAAGGTACAGTCAACAAGTTTCCATTGTCAACGATATGCGCCCACCATGTCCGCCCCGCTATCAGGAACCCGAACCGTACTGGTGCTATCCCTTGCCACCCAAAATCAATTATGAAAAGAGCATTCTTAGTGATATCAAGATTGATTCCTGATTGCCCTGTTCCATCGAATTTATCCACGTTCCAATTCGATTGGAATACTTGCGTGTTGACCACGCTACCACTGGTATATGACCGGACGTTGACCGATAATCCGCTCATCGTCAACTCAAAATACAGTCCGTTCTGGGCATCAAAATATCCTGTCCGTTGCCGTAAATTCGTCTTGGTCGGTGCAAATGTCCGGGTTATGTCTATCCTATGCCCCTTGTGCGGGGAATAGCGGATGTACCTATGCGTCTGCCTTATTACCTTATCACCGCTTGCCGTCCCTACTGCCATACTGACAGAACTTGAGTTTGGATTGTGCGTAGTCGTACCACCACCAGTCAGGGCATCTTCCCATAGATAACCTATCTTCCCGTACTGGCAGGTTGATTCAAATAACGCCGATGATTGCGATACACGTTGAACTCCAAAAGCGTCTATATCACACATGTCGCGTACATGCCTGACAGCCATGCCAAAGGCATTGGATATTGGTTGCTGGTTCAATACCGAAGGATTCTTGTCGATGCCGTAGAATAATGGGTTGTTTGTCATGGTGTTTCACCTTTAGGGGGGGCTACCTTTTTCTTTGCTTTTCTTTCCTCCCTAAAGGCCTCCCGCTTCCCAAATATTTCATTAAATACGTCAGAAGGAGATTCAGTTTTAAAGGCACTCTCTTCCTCAGGGAACATAGATGATTTGTTTTCTTCAGATTTTATTTTGTTTCTTATCGTAGCATCAGCTCTATCTGCATAAGCCCTTACCTTTTCTTTAACTGTCGCCGTAGAGTCATCCATTAGCATCTCAAAAAGAGAATTAGCTTGAGGGGAAGTGTAACCCGTCCCACCAATTTTAGATTGCCTCAGATACTCATAAGAGTTAAAATTCATTTTTTTTGCGTCTATTGCCATTCTTGCGGCATCCTTTAGCCCGTCCCCTAAACTCCATCCTTCCAAGTCTTTTACTTTTGCCAATGGCGCGATAACGCTCTCAATTTTAGCCTTTATTGCATCTGGCAAAATCTCCATTAAATTAATATCGTCAATTATCCTACCAAACATCGCTTCTTCTACAAATGTTTTCCCTGTGGAGGTAAATAAATTATCTTTGTCATTATAATAATTGGCTTTCTTGTTACCTTCAATTACCCCGTCGCGGACTAATCTATTTATCATTTCTTTTGGATTGGACGCTAGAACCTTTTTAACGCTTGCTTCTTCTCCGAATTCAGATAATCTTTCGCCCACCCAATCCATTGTGTCCTGACTTATTCTAGCCCCTGACGATACGGAGCGTTCTGATGTTTTCATTCCAGACGTTGCTGTCTTATTTAAATCTGAAACGACATCGCGTAACGAAGCCCCCTCCTTTAGGGTCATCCTTCTAATCAATATTGGATTCTTCATTCCTTTTATTTTCTCTGCGTCAATCCCGTATGTCGAAGCATTTTCTATGAGATAGTTTATATAGGCACTTGTATCCCCAATTTTTGATGCGCGTTGTAACGTCATCGTTCTTCCATTTCCACCCAACACAAGATCATCTTGTGAAACCATTGGTGGCCCTGTTTCTGGCCCAGGGGCATTGTTTATCATTTGCTCTGGGTCTATGTTTTGTGATTGCGTTGTCACATCAAGTCTCTTGTTTTTGTCCGTGTAATCCCGTTCCTGTATGTTTTTAGGATAATTAGTATTCTCTTCAAATGAAAGAGGATCGTGTGACGGGTGAATCGTATCCCCTTCTACGACTTGATATTCAGCTTCGTATCCTGTGTTTTTGTCTACACGTATTTTGGTTTTCTTGCCAACTTCTCTACCTGATGAAGATCTCCCTGTTTCTGGCTTTACTGGAGGCGGTTCTGGCTGTGTCCCTGCTGTTCTATCAGATGCCCTCGCACCCGGATTGCTTTCAGGTGTATACCCTGATGGTGAAGGCTTTGGTGGTTTTGGCAACTCTGTTGCCTTTGCAGGTTCAGATGGTTCTTCAGGCGGCTTAATATCTTTCTTTGCCCCAAGTGCGCGATCCCCTTCTCGTCTTGTTGGCGCGGGTTTCGTTGTCGTTCCTTCTGGTGGTGGGACATGGTCTTCTTTAAGAAAGAAGTCCATAGTCTCCTTAAGCTGGTCTCTAATTATTTTTTTCTTTAAGTTCCCTGTTACATCGGTATCTTCTACGGTTTTCCTAAATGTCTCAAAAAACGACCTTTCTTCTTCCCCTATCGAGCCAAAGTCTTTGCCCTTTTGGTGCAAGTGATTCATTATTCTCTCTAGGTACTCATCAGGAACCTCCTTTGGCCCTTTATACCATTCGCGAAGATTATTCGCCTCGCCAGCGATAGGGACTTCACCTGGTTTCCCGATATACATTTTTTGGATGATGTGACTATTTTTCTGTAACCGGTCAACCTCTTTCTTGTAGGCAATAGCGGCTTCCTGTTTCTTATACGCCTCTTTATAACTAGCCTCCGCCGCCTTATATTCTGGTGAATCAGCTTCCCTTGTTTTAGCTTTTATTTCTCTGTCCATACGAACAAGAATGTTATTGGCATCTCTAAATTCTTCTTTGGCTTTTCTAACCTCTTTATTCCTATTTTGCAGTGACTCTTGGATCGCCGATGCCTTAGCCTCGTTTACAACTTCTAAGTTTGCCTCTGCGTCGGCAAGTTTTTTCTTTGAAGCCAGTATTTCTTTCTTAGATAAAGTCTCTAGGTTGGTCGTAACTCCACCCTGAAGTTTAGCCACTGCTCTGGATTGGGGTATGGGTTCTAGGTTTTGCGATTCTATATCTGCGTCAGCTATCTCCTTATTCCGCTTCTCCAACCTATCTCGTTCCACTCCTGCGGCTGTGTTCTTTTCGTCTATTTCCCTCTCAAGCCCAGCTTCTTTTTCTGCTTCGGCTTTATCTTTAGCTATTTTAGCTTCCGCTTTCAAGGCATCAGCTTTTTCTTTTTCTTTGGTTAATGTGTTTTCATGCTCTGTCTTTACTTCAGCGCGTTGAGCTTTGTAATCGTCTTGTCTCTTTTTTGCGGCTTCAAGTTGTGCAACAAGGTCTTTCTCCGCCTTTAATTCTTTTTCTGCTTCTATTCTATCTATAGCCGATTTTTCTCTCTCTGCCAAGACAGCCCTCTCCTCTGCCAACACTCTACTCTTCTCGGTCAGATATGCCTCTTTCTCTAGCTTGACTTTGCTGAAAATGTCTGGGACTTTATGCTCGTATCCGGCTGGCTTCTGTGTAACCCCAGATTGAATATTATTTTCTATCCTCTTAGCCCTAGCAACAACGTCTTTCATCCTCTCATTATTTGCTTCGGCATAATCATGCAAAGCCTTTGTCTTTTTGCTTGGCTCATCCTTTAGCGCGCGGAATATCCCAAAAAGCTCCTTGTCTTTTTCATTGCTAAACGCTACCTTGTATTTCTTGAAAGCCTGGTCGTATTCAGTAGTCGCCTTACCAAACTCCCTTGCTGTAACGCCGTGTTCGCTCATGAACGCATCTGACACCCTCTTGATGGCAGAAACAGCCTTTGGTAGCGCAGATTTAATTAATGGGGTTGACACTGCATGAGAAGTCCCTACGTCCGACGCATTGGCGTGACTCTCAATCATCCCTTGCACTTTTAATCTTTTTGACATCTCGTACAGGTCGCGCTCAGACCCTGGGACGTTCTTTACAATTTCGTCCCTAAGCTTTCTGGCGATATGCTGATAGGCATCTTCATATCCGTTTGACTTGCGCCCTTGCTTGTAACTTGTGGAGATATGGTCGTATATTACTTTTTGCAGACTTCTAGCTTCGTCTAATGTTATGTCTTTATTCGTCACCCTAATTAAATCTTCCAATGGAATATCTTTTAATGCTTTCCCTTTATCCGCCAATAGATGGGCGGACGTTTCTTTGTCGAATAGTTGTTCTGAGATAAATTCTCTTGCCGCATCATCCCAATCAGAATTATATTCAGATTTCCCTATCTCTTTTTTGTTCTTCTCTGATGTTAGGTCTTTAAACAAGTCGTACTTATCAACAGGGACATCTTTCTTTGGGACGATGTTTTCAGCTAATCTTTGATCGAAAGAAGTTATGTCGCGAGATAATCTCTCTGGGGTTGGAGTTTTTAATTCTGATATCGTCTCCAAATCCGACATATAATCAACATGTCTCTTGACCTCTGTCGGCTTTTTATAGAAAGGCTTTAGCAGGTTTGTTGATTGTTTTGATGTCCCCCTTAATGCCCCCTGCGACAAGGTCTTCCCTAAGCCAGCAAGCCCTTTAATAGCAGGACTAACCATTGCCACGCCAAGAGCTGTCCCAACTGGGTCTTCAATCGCTTTTCTTGTTCTTTCTTCTGACGGAGTAAATGCTTGCCCTACCTCGTGAGCAACGGCTCCTGGGATTTTACTTACGGCTTCCAAGTCGCCCTTAACATCAGGCTCTTCCATGAACGGGCTTATGTATTTAGCCCCCTCAATAGCAAGTCCACCCAAGTCAGTCGCTAACTTGCCAACACTTTGTGGAATATTGGAAACCGCTTCGCCAACGCCAGATACGAGTCCGCCAATTCCAGAAGCGATAGGATTTTCCGTAAAAAATTCTTTTGCTTGCCCAATAGAAGGTCTTGATACATATTCCTCAAGTTGCCGACTGGGTAGCCCAAGTTTTTTAGCAAACGTATCGCTTGAATTCAGTATGTTGTCTCTGGCACTCCGCATCTTATCTCTATCAAGCCCTTTGCGAATAATATCGCGCTCTTGCTCGGACGCAGGGGCGGGAGCCTGTATCCCAAATGTCATACTGGCATCGGCTGAAGGGCGAAGCTTCCCTTGAAGACCTCCGATGACGTTTTCTACTGGCATTTGAGGCTTGTATGATGAAAGCATCCCCGTTAAAGCTTCGTCTGAAATACCTTCAGATGGCGAAGACGGCGTTGATTTAGATAACAATAAATCTAAATCCGTATCGGATATTGTTGACTCAGCCATAGTTATTTCCCTAATGCCAGATTGTTTTCCTTCATAAACGCCTCAGCCTTTTCTTTGCTCCCTTGCGATGATACAATCTTATCGTATTGCTGGCTGGTTATGGTTTTGTGTTTTAGCTCTGCTTTTGGTTTATTTGACGGCTTTGTTTCTGCTTCACCCATACCGCTACTTGTTGAAGTTTGGGGCTTTCCCGATATCAATTTATTATTCATTATGTCACTAAATTTTCCGCGACTAGGCTCGTATGACTCGTATTGCGATTTCAACATATTAAAATGCGACTCCAAAACTCTTTCAAATGTTTCTGGGGCGAGATTTGGATTTAATAATTCTTTCGCTAATTCAAACGCCCATTGTCCCCCTTGGACACCGAATGCAGTCGCCATGCTGTCAGCCAAAGCAAGAACTTTTTTGTCATAAACCACCCTGTCCGGGTCGTTAATATATCCGCCTTTAGCTATAGCCGAATTTAATTGGTTCCAGTTAGTAAACTTTTCGAGTCCTGGGAAGTTAGCCTTATTTGTTATATTACTTCTTAATCTAATGATTTCTGGTTTTTCCTGTTCGTATGAGGCTAAGGCCGCGCCCAATCTCATTGGCCTCATAGTATATCTAGCTTTTATAGCCTGCCGATCTTCATAATTAGCGGATGATGCTCCGTTTACGTCAGCCCCGCTTAATGGTTCAGATAAGTTTCCTTCTTCATCATAGAATCTATGATGCCCATTTCTATCAACAATCAGTCCCGGTATGTTGCTAGGAGTCATTTTCGTTCCTACTGTATCATTGAACTTTTTTACCGAACGCTTTTGTATGCTATCTATTGCCCCCTTCACATCATCAGGTAAAGCTTCTTGCCAAGCTTTGCCAGTATTGGCATATATTTCCCCTTGAACTTCTTTTGTTAATTTCATCCCATTCTTTTGCACCATAGACAGGTTCTTTTTATGGAGGGATAAGGTTTCTTTTTGTTCAGGTGTTCTATCCCCTTCTGGAACTGACTCAAGTGCATTTATTTTACTCCCCAATATATCAGGATTTAATTCACGGATTGCCGTGGTTGCCTTATTTTTATCTTCTTGTGTTTTCCCTGTCTTCACATCTTGTTCTTTCTTTGCTTTTGTTGCTTCCGTCTGTTTACCCTCGGCTATTATTTTGTTGGCCTCTGAAATATAGTCATTAACGTCACCCGCTCCGCCAGCTTGCTTCCAAAGACTCGACGCTACACGCAAGGTATCATTTGGCCTTGTTCCCAGCCCGCCTCTAAGCGATTCCGCTTTCGCCTCATGCTCTTTTATCTGCGCCTCTTGCAATCCTAATTTCTGTTTCTGTTCCTGTCTTTGCAATGCCAATTTCTGCTGTTGTGCCTGCTCATCCAAGTATCCGCCAACCGACTCACTCGCCGCCGTTCCGAATGTCTCACCAAATGAATACGGGATTCCAAATCTTGGAGGCTTTGGAGTCAATCCCTTCTGCAAACCTCGAAGCAATGGAGCCAAGTCTTGCTGTGGCCTGTTTCCCAATTCACTGAGACCTTGACGAGCTAGTTCAAATGGTGCGCCAGCAATGCTAGCCAATCCCATGCCTACGTCAGTAGCGCGGTCTTTCCCTGTCTTCAACAAGTTGCTTGTGTAATCAGACAACCCTCCCCAGAAATCCTTTGCCCCTGTATTACCAAGAACTTTTTCTGCGGTTTTTCCGGTTTCTATTTCTTGTGGTGTCTTTTGTGCTACGCTTCCCGGCAATCCTTTAGCTTGCGCCCCGGACTCAACCATTTTAGTTGGCTCCGTTGCTGTACTTGCATTAATAGGGCCTAAAGGTTTATCCGATGATGAGGGTATACTCTCCTGATACGCTTTAACATCCGCTTGATTTATTTCACCTACCTCATCAGTATATTCACGACCTATTTTGCCATTAGTTGCTGGAACTGTAGGGATTCCACCTATAGTTGAGTCAGTTTTATTTCTAAATGCCAATTTATCTTCATCCGACATAGGAACATTACCCGCCATTGTTGCTGGTTGAGCAGGCGCATCTTCTGACAGTCCTCCTGTCGGCAAGTCACGGATTGCTGACTTGAACGGTGAGATAGGTATCTCCTCAGCCATAACTCCACTATCCAAAGGCGATTCTGTAGGTATGGCAGACTCTTGAATTCCATAGCCTTTTATGGAACTTGGTTTCGCGTTAAGCCATTTGATCCCTTCGGGTGACTCATGTGGATAAAGCCCTAAGCCATTTTCTACCACTGCGGAAAGGTCTTCTTTTGTTGGAAGACCGTTTTCTTTGTCGGTTCTATCGCCTATGCCTTTAAATCTTTCTTTGGTGTCTCTGAATTTCCCACTTTTAGCTTCTTTAATTAAAGTGTCGTACCTAGCCATATCCTACCTCCCACCTGAAATCATACCACCCATTATACCACCTAACCCACCACCAACAGAAGCTCCTGTCATCATTGCGCCAGTCGCCGCCATACTCGCCCCGCCAGTCGGGATTGCCAGCGCCGCCCCAGCCGCCATACCTAATATAGTACCCATCGCACCACCCAGACCAGATGATCTATCTCTATGCCAAGTTTGCGTTTGATATTGTTCCGCACCTGATAATCTTGAAAGTGCGTTCCCAAATACCTCTAACTTAGATATCTTAATCTCAACGTCGTCTCTCCACAACTTATAATTTGCGTCAAGCTTCCCTTGTTGCCACAATCTGTATGACATGCCAGCGAAACGCAATAGCTCATAATTCTTAGTATCTTCTGCGGAATATTGCAATGCTATCTGAGGGATAGTAGATTGCCGTTTCCGCTCGCCCTGCCAGTTGTTATTCCTGATAACAGAAGTCGTTTTATTCAATCTGCGTGTAAGCATATCTGAAAATACTGATGCTGGAGCCTTGATAACTCCTGACGCATCTCCCATGACATAAGCCGGGATATTGATTAATGGCAAAATTCTGTCGTTATACGACGACGTAACCTTGCCGGTAATCTTGGTTTCCATGTCAACGAAACCAGTCTTTAATATCGCACTATCATTGGAAACAAAGCTGTCTCCTGAATTGAATTTCCCTTCAATCACATCCTCGACATAGCGATACCCTTTGGTGACATTCGTGTTGCCGTTAAGAAACCTTGTATTCAAAGCTTCAAACCCGTCAACTTCTGGGTAATGCGTTCCCTCTTCGCCAGGAGTGATACCGGCCAAAGGTTGAAACTCTGCCCACGTCGGGGAATAATAGTCAGCTACTCTAGTGGCGACATTTGAGGCCACCGCATAAGTTTGGCCACCCGGATGATAAATCCAAAGTCCTGTTACACCTCCGGCTGAATTGACGCTGTTTATCCGAAGGATCGCTGTAATGTCACCAGCGACAACATTGACAAAACTACCTACAAGATATTGCGCTCCAGCCGTATTCACCGACACACCATTTATCGTTCCGTTTATCACATTTGTGATATTTATGGTCAGGCCTGAACCTTGTGGAACATCAGCGTCTATCGTTGACAATGGATATTTTTTATAGACCGCCAAATAATTTGTGTCTATGCCATTAGTGATCTCGTATGCCCTGTGGACATACTCCTGTGCCATAGGTTTAACGGACGGGTCGAGCTGGTTGACCGTCGTTGTAGACGTCCCTGAACTTCCACCACCGCCCATTGACATTATTCAACCTCCCATGTAGAGATACCCTTACCGCGTTCCCTTGAAGGGACAAGCTCTTGTCGGCTTATGTCACCTCTCCCTGCGGGATTAAATATCGGGGAAGTCCGAGCATCTATACCAAGAGAACTAACCCCTTGTTCAATCACTTGTTTATTATTATTCCAATTCCCAACAGCCTTGCTCATCGCCCATGCCCCTGCCCCTGTCATAGCGACACTAGCGATTTGATGGAGTATATTAGGCTGGTAATAAGGAGCCACTGTGGTTGTGGTTCCGCCCATCATTTTGCTTATCGCATTGCCTCGTATCTCTAATTGTAATATCTTTGCTTGCCGGTTATTCTGCCATATCTTGTATGTGTCAATGAGCTGGCCTTGATACCATTCTCGCATCATTTGACCAACCTTTATCTGTAGCATCGCATTATTGACCTCTTCGTCACCATAAGCAATTGCTGGCGATAACGCCTCGTCTTGGATTGACCGCTCATTCAAGTAATCCTTGAAATATACGTCAATCCCAAGTTCCGTGAACTTCGCAAGAACATCCTCTGATGCCTTCGCCACTGCCACCTGATGCCCATGCGAGCCAAAGTTGTTTGTCGCCATGGCTGAATTGTTCAATTGAGGCAATATATCCTCCTCGAAATTCTTTATCAGCAATTCTGCTTGCTTCAAATATGCCGGATCAATCTTTAAACTTGCGTTGGGTTGCCCGTTAAGGTTGTTGGTTAGGAGAGTAGCAATTTTAGTTAATACTGAATTTCCATTTCTTCCTCTAGCGGCTAAACGTATCAACCCGTCACGCTCGTGTGTATTATCTATTGATAATCTGCCATTTGCGTAAAGTACTGCGTTCGCCCCATTCAAGGTTGCATCAGCATAAGTCTGAATCGGGACATTCATGGAATCAGTGTATTCGTAAAGCTCTTCAGCCTCAACCTTTGCAAGGTCAACGTACTTCGTCAAATAATTGACGTTCCCGTCAAGATTCGCTTCTACGCCGGTTATCCACTTCGCCCACAACGATGTGGTTGATGTTACCGGTGTGCTAGTCCCCCCGCCGTTACTTCCGCCCATTATAACTTCATCCTGTAATTTGTGAAGGTTTCAGTCCACCCAAGCTTTCTTGGGTCATACGTTCCACCGGCACGAAGAGTTGACATGCTGACAAACTTAGCCCCTTGCAACTTAAGGACTTTTATGAACTCTTCTTGGAACGGTCTTAATATGTCTGGGTTAAGATTTCCTCTATACTTCTCAAGTACATACAAATGCAAAACATGGGCTACGGTTCCAGAACCATAAGGGTATGTAACGTAAAGATACCCGATAAATTCTTTGTCTTTAATATCACCCATATCTTGGATGATTTTCTTGTCTTCTTCTGTCTTTACGGAGAATATCAGGAACAAAGTTGATGTCCCAAGGAATACCCCCCTATGCAAATCCCCCCAAGCTTGTTCCTCCATGCTGTGGGCAATTACTTCTTCGGCGTATGGCTTGATAAGTTCAAGCTCAAGCAAAGTGACTCTTTCCAGAGGGACTGTCTGCCTGAAAGCAATCACTGGGATTGATGTTGATTGCTTCTCTGCTCGGAGCTTAATTAATTCTTGTTTTTCGTCTTCTGTCAATACTATCTGTTCCATTTTAATCTCCTTGATAATTATCGCTTTGCGCCTACTCTTACGTCAACATGGAATCCTTCCAATGTCCACGGGGAATCAATCACATTGCTCTCGAATCTAAGTCTAACATATTTACCCGCATGATGGAACTTAACACGCTCCCCAGTCCCAATATAAAAAGGTTGTGGCAAGCTCCACTGAATCGGATCGCTCAAATTCCTTCTAGCTCCCACCTTCACCATCAAAGCGTTTTTCGGTGTTTGTGGCTTTACCGCCAACTCTACCGTGTTGATGACGATGTTATGGTAGTCGTCATTCCTGAAATCACCTGTCTCAATATATGCGGATATGGGCGTACTGTCATAATTGTTATACCCGTCATCCTGCTTGCATATTATCCCAGAAGAATTGCCTGTTGTTTGGTAAGGAATGACACCTGTATCGCCAATCTCATCCCATCGTCCATCGGTTATGCTTGTCCAGCTTCCATAAGGCAATGTTGACCACTGGAAGTTGCTGGAATCGTAATTAAGGCTTGCCACCGTATAGTTGCAATCGCCTATCGACCATGCCTTGGTTTCCTCTTGGTACACCACTTCCGTGTCTGGAACGGTATTGGTTCCAGTGGCAAAGCAAAACACAACTTCCTTGGTGGATTGCCGGTAATACGCAAACGCCGTATTTATCGCCGCCTTGTTCAGGTTCGGGAATACGGCATTTCTGATAGGGAACCCAATAGGTTGCGCCCCTTTGCCAAGGATATAAAAATCCTCCTGCGACATGAAATATATCTGCCCATACGTCGTCTTGACGAAAGCCCTTGGAGCCACCAATCCCAATCCTTGGTCTAAAGCTGTCCAATTGTAGGTGGTAATCCCGCCGTTAAACGCCCCAAACCATATATTTCTGCCACAAAAGACAATAAGTGTGTCGCCATCATTGGTTATGGATTTAATGCCGTCTATTGCGTCTATAGACGCTGAAATGGGTATCAGGTCTTTGTATCCAGACATACCCTTAAGGTCTAAAGTCCAGTCCGTTGGAGCATGGATATTTGACCATCTGACTCTTGCTGGATAAGTGAACCCGCTTTCGCTGATATATCCTGCTATCACCCTGCCTTTATGGGAAGCAATCGCCTTGCAAATAGGGGCGTTTGTGAGGGGTGACAAGACATTAGCGAAATTAGTCCATTGCCAGGGCGTGTTGATCCCATTCGTAAATATGGGTTGCCCCCCTACCATAGCGAATTGCCAAACGTCGCTTATCCCGCTTGTTGGTGCGCTTGCAGGGGTAATGGTCTGAATCGCCGTGAAATTGTTCGTCCCTGACTCTATCTTCGTGTCAAAGCAAGCCACGCTCCTAAAAACATCATCGAATCCTTTGAATGTAAACAATCCGCGCAATGGTAATGATCTTGTCGCCAATGACGTTGACCCGAACTTCTTGTAGACAGCCCCCGGAACGAACCGCACGTTCCTTCCAGTTGCCCACGCAACATCCGTGCTTGGCAGGTTGGTTATGATGCCTGAATTGGCTTTATTTTGTTGGAATATCATGAGTCTTCCGATTTGACGTAAATGTCAGCGCGATAAACATATCCTGCCGTTGATGTGACGATGAACTTGACCCTGTAAGTCTCACCATTAACCGTGCTTTGTATCACCGCGCTGGCGATTGTCCCTGCTACCGTTTTAGTCCCAATAATGCTTGCGCTTGTCCCATCTGACACCTTCACCGCCGACACGGATATATTACCACTTCCAGACGGGATTGTATCGCCTGATTCTAAGGCGTACTGGAAATCAACCCCATACGTTTCAACTTCTGACGGCTGTATAATTTCAGTAGCAGAAACATCATTGTCATCGACAACCACCAATACTTCAGCCTCATACACCGACCCTGTCGATGTCGTAGCCTTCGCTGTAATCTTATGGTTTTCACCGCTAACTCCGCTCTGAATTATTATTTTTACCTTCGGCGTGACTACCACGCTTGAAAATATCACCGATGCCGACGAATCCGCAAGCGTCAAAATATTGACGCAGGTCACAACAACACTCGATACTGTCTCCAATGCCCCCATAGATGGCGCAAAGTTGAAGTATATCGGAAATTTCTCGCTTGACCATTTGTTGATTACGTTCACACAAACTCCAATACTCGTTTTGCGGGGATGATTACCTTGCTTGCCGTGTAAAATGCCGTTCCTGTTGTCCCTGTATACTCTGTTGTAGGAGCCGTGAAACTTGCTGTTGTCACTGTCCCGCCGACCTTTAATTGAATCTCGTCTATTGATGTTGTCTTCAATTCCCCCGCTGAATCACCACCAGAGAATAGCGCGAATGGGTTTCCAATAACGTCAGTGTCGTTAAACACGCTTACAGGATATGTTGTTGCGTGAACTATGCCGTTTACAAACAAACGTATAGTAGTTCCATCATTCGATACTAATATGTGATTTAAATTTGACGCATTAAAATTTGTTGTCGATAAATCCCATGTTGTAACAATCGGATCGACATTCCATTGGATATTGAATGTTGGCGGGACTGTCGAATTAATGTAAAACTTTAACCCTCTAAGACCCGAATGACTAAAATTCTGGCTGTCATTGTCCCCAAAACGCGCAATCCTGTATGTCCTGCCAACAGCATCAGCCGTGTCGCATTTGTACCTAAATGACAATTCCCATATTGACCCAGACCGACCATCAAACAAAAAATCTGCTGACACTGGATAATAAAAAATAGGGGTATTAAGTGGCAAAGACCCAGACCCCGTCCCCCCGACTATGGAAATATAGTTTGCCCCAAGACCTAAATTAGGCGGAGTTGATGATGGATACGTTATGGCTTCACCGGCGTTTCCCGGCAATACCTGTGTTGGGGTACGAGCAAACGACGACGAATCCACCTGACTACCATTGCCATGTACCAACAACTTTACCGCCGTATCCGGGATGACTGATCCTTGCTGTGTCTGCGTGACATCAACCCCTATCCTCGGATAGTCAATCACCATAAACTCTTTCGTGCCGGCAAGTTTGGTAATGACATCCGCTGGCAACACGGCTCCAGTAACTATGACTGTCTGCGTGATTACCTTGTTGGTCATCAGTAATTAAACTCGCTATTCAAGCCTAATTTTGGCTGTTGTTTCTGCTCTATCCTTGGCTTTTGGTATCCGCCTTTTGGCTCATCAATGCCACCAGCGTATTGCTCCATTGCGCTTGGCTGGTCTGTCACTGGCGATCTCGTTACCTCATAAGCCTGCATTGCTGATGATATGGCTTGAAGGTATGGGTTAGATTGGAGTCTTGTTAATTTTCCTAATGATTTTATTTCTTTTTTTAAAAGCTCCTCCCTATCCCGAATCATATCCTTATTGAAACCAATTAAGTCATTTTTTTGTTGTACATGCTCTGGATTTTTAAAAGATTCTAACTTTAAAAAATTATGCTCTCTGTTTAATTGCTCGGCGTATCTATCAGCCAATTCTTTGCTCGTGTACTCCGTCATTCTTTTCTTGATAGCTTCTTCGCTTATGTCAATATTGCCTTGTCCAGCCATCACGCATACTCCCAGCCAGCAATATAATGCGTTGTATTGACCGTGCAATAATACTGCTTCGCCGTGTTCATCGCCACCCTCTGCCCATCAATGTAATTCCCATTGCTTCCGTATGTGAATAGCGTCCCCGCCAAAGATGTCGCGAGATGAACAAACGCCGTGCTTATCGGTACAGTCGGGGTTGCCCTGAACACCGTCAAATACGCTGAATAGGATATTGCGGGAAACGTATTGACATCGCATTGCGCCACTTTCCCATGCTGGACAAGCCCTTGGAACCCGCCCGACGCTTGATACCATACCGCCCCGATATAAACGCCGTAGCTGAAGCCTGACGGGAATGTTGGCCCGCCCGGTGGAGGCGTAATCGTAAGTATCGCTGATACTACCTCCGTCGTCGGATTGTAAATCGCCCAAACATAATAGAACATCGTTGATGCCAATGCCGGGGGCGACCCTGAATCTATCCCGCCGTAAGTCCCGTGGGCGAACAAAGAACCAAAGTTGATAGTCATGCCGGATACCGCTCCAAGTCTCTTGGCTACGGTTCCAGCTATATCCTGCATTAATATTTCAGAGAAGTTTAACTTCAACTCCCCAAGTGTTGCCGTACAAGCTACCCCTGTCCCTGTCGTCAAATATCCAGTGCCAGAGTTTATCTGTGTTAAGGTCGTGACATCTCCACCACCCCCAACACCCGTTACCTGAATGACCATGTTGCCATTGCCAGAACCGGTGACTAATGCGTAATCGCCTATCGACCATCCAACCCCGCCTGATCCAATCGTGACAACACTTCCATTCCATGAAACGGTTAATCCAGTCCCGGCAGATGTCCCATTGACGTACATAAGCAAATCCCTGTAATCTTGGACTTGCATGAGCGTCCCAGATGCCAACTTCTCCGCCGTTATTGCCCCGTCCGCTATGTCAACAGCTTGTATTGTCCCATCGAGTATCTTGCTGGTTGTAATTGCGCCATCGGCAATGTTGCCAGCGACTATTGTCTGCGAAGCAATCTGTGAACCAGTGATCGAGGCCGCCGATACGATACTGCTGAAACTACCTATCTGCGGTGGCTGATTCAAAGGCCACCATTCCGACCCGTTGTACTCGTGCAATACAGGCTGTGGCTTGTAGGCTGTGGTAAGTCCAGTTACTGTTCCGTTGGCGTATCCACTTCCACCACGGACAATCGTTAAAGAAGTGACGACTCCAACCGTAACAGCGTCTACCCTTAAAACACAGACTGTCGTGTCGTATGCGGACTTGCCATTGCCAATGACATAAAGAATATCGCCTACAGCGTTTCCAGTGCCACCATCAGTAATGACCCCCGGTGATTGCATTGTCCCAGATGTGAATGTCAATGTAACGATAGGCCTTGAACCTGCGCCTGTGACAGGGGCTTCTACGATTGCCAGTGAACCAGCCACCGGACTTCCAGTAATTGCTCCTGTGGATGAAGCAATTTGTATCTTGTGCGCTCCTTCACCATCATGCTCGGTAGTAGCCCATGACTTGACGGCGGCCTTGGTATTTCTGTCCCACGATGCCCCAAGCGTAGGACTGCTTGCGTCCGTTGGTTGCGTGACATCGAAATCAGAGCCTAATTTCCCACTCATACTTCATTCCCCCGTACCGTCAAAATATTGACGCTTAATTTATGTTGGGTCAATTATAACGTCACTCGCAATCTGGATGCCACCAGACGCTACTATTGTGTCACTGACAGGCGCAGGACTGCCACCAACCTGCTTGTATGCCACGGCATCATAAATGCCATCAGACCAAGTTGTCCGGCTTTCAGACAAGGCATATCGCCCTTTCATAATGCTATCTTCTGTCATGGAAACGTATGGATCGGCTGGAGAAGCTCCAAATGAGCCATCGGCATCATCGAGATAATACCCTGTCGATATTTGCTTGACCATCAAATAAATGGTATTTCCTGTAAGCGTCGTAACTGAAATTAGTTTAACGAGAGCCATGTTTAGTTTGGGTCAATGATTACGTCGTTTGTAACAACAATTCCCCTTGATGCTACCAAGACATCGGTGGCAGGGGCTGGCAATGTTCCTAATTGTTTGTAAACCACAACCTCATAGAAATCTGTCTGCCACGCTGACCGTGTTTCGCTGGTGATATAAGTCCCTTTCATAACAGCGTCTTCTGACATCGGCGTGTAAGGGCTTGTGGGTGTCTGTACGAAGCTTCCTGCGTACCCCCCAAGCCCTTCCATGTAATACCCGTCGGATGCCCGTCTAATCATGAAGTATAGCGCATCGTTTGGATGTGTCGTCGCTATGATCTTCTTGATATTAGCCATTTACACTGAATACCACTGCGACCCGCTGGACGATGCCAAATCAACCACGCCGTCAGCCGCCAAGGAACTGGCCACATTTATCGCCCCTGCGTTGAGATAACCGCCCACATGAGGATAAATAAGCAACGCATTAGCCCCTTTGTTCACAACGACAATTCTTATCATGACTCCTACTTGCGGGATAGGTAGCCTAACTCCAGCTCCAGAAGCACAAACGGTTATGACGTTGATGTCACCGCTGACTTGAAGCGCGTCTGCCTGTGTAGTGCCGGTTGCCGTTATGGAATTGACCTGCGATAATTCACCTGCACTTAAACGGATTTTTACCCCGTCCCTCGTGGTAAGATTTCCGCTATCATCCTTATATATCTCTGCCATTGTCCACCCCTTTTTTAACCGCAACGTACCCATTGCGTGGTTGCATGATGATATACAAAAGATAGAACCCCGTTAGTCCCCAAAGACCCTGGATTGCCAACAACTGTCGCCCCTGACGATGTCACGGTAATCCCAACAAGTGATGCTTCCGAAAAGATGTCTATCCGCACCCCATCGTTAGCCGCCCCAGCCGCTGGGAAAACAAGCGTAAGTCCACTTGGATTCGTACCAACAAATCCAATAAACGATATCCCAGCCCCAACTGTCACTGATGCTGACCCATTGTTCGTAAGGATAGTCTTACCAAGCAATCTAACTGTGCTATTTACCGAAGAATACCATTGTGATGTGCTTGAGGATATAAACTCAATGGATGCGTTTACTGGGACGTTAAAGCATGTGTTGACAGCAAGCGAATCAATATACCCGCCTACTTGTGGATACACCTGCAATGTATTTGCCCCTTTGTTCACAACAAGAACTTTCGATATGACATTCGGCGGAGGCGACATAAGAGTCACAGTCCCGCTGGCCGCGCATACCGCAATAACGTTGATGTCGCTGTTGACCTTCAACCCTGTTCCTTGCGTTCCTGATGCCGTTGCTGTCAATCCAGAGCTTTGCGAAGTTTCCCCTGCGCTCACAAGAACCTTTTTCCCGCCGGTGTTTAAATTTCCATCACCGTCACGATACAATATTTCCATAACCCCTCCTTAACGATAAACATTCATGTTACAACCGATATCCGATTGCGATGTAGAAAATTGTTGCCGGTCGCCTGAAAACTTCTCCCTGCCCAAGGCAGTTCTAAATTCTTTCATCAATCGCTCATATTGCATCATCCATTCATTCATCTTGGGATTATCAACATAAGGGATTGCGTTAAGAAGGGTTCCATAGATAAGTAGTTCAGACTTGTTTGTTGACCACCAATTTGTATCAGTGTCATTCGCCAACGCCGTTATAGGCGCATAATACCTGACGTTGTATGTATAAGCACTTGTTGCCGTTTCGCTCGTCACAAAATTACTTCCAAATCTGACAAACCTTGACGGGAAAGACGTTTCGTACTTGTTTATCGCCGTAAACGTCACGCCCCCATTTACCACGGTTCCGCCCAACGTCGTAGGCCATGTCGGTTCAGTTGCTCCTGTCGTCCCTGCCGTTGTGACTTTGAACCCGTATGTTGTTGTCCCTGCCGTTGGAATTATGACATCGCCCAAACTGACAGCAGTAGACAATGTCCATGTAAAACTCAATCCTTTTAACAATTCCCATTGCGCTAACTCAAGCTCACTCGCTTTCTTGAGCATCCTTGCGTTTGGTGTCCCGTTATTGGCATCCACTATCTGCAAATAAATAAGACTTGAGTAATCCGCTGGGACAGGAATCACGTTCGTATTTGCGGCCAATGTCCCTGACGAAGTCTTCTCCATCGCAGGGATAATGAACTTGCTCTCAAGTGTAGCCTGTGCGCTCGTAATGAAAAACGACAGCATTGGAGCCAATTCTTCTGATCTCCCTGCGAGTGCCCTAACTGTCTGTTTTATCTGCAATAGATTCATTATTACCTCAAACGGTTATCAACTTCAGCAACTCCGCCTTCTTGTCGCAATAACAATGACATGAAAACACTGTCCTTTGCTGAATAAAGGTCTATCAAGTCTTTGTCCATCACGAACTCGGCGGCGAACAGTGACGCTTTATTGACGATAGCAGGACCATACTTCCTGTCAATATACTCCTCGTTTGCGTCATTCACAAGTAAATGCGGTAACTCATAGAAAGATGACGCAAAATATTGTCCTGCAACGTTAAACGCGCCTACAGAGCCAGCCACGGCAGTAGGTAAAGCATCAACATAAAACCGATCACCTTTGACCGTGTAGAACTGTGGATTCCTTCCAGTCGTCACACTTGGATACAAAACGTCAAATAATTGACGCTTTACAAATGATACCTTGCTTGTCGCCACAGGTGTCACGGAAGTATCAATAAAATCAATGTTTTCCTGTAACCCTGAATACTTTGGCGTAGTGACAGTTGCGGCCTGTGATGTTATTGTTGCGCTAACTTCAACAGATACCACGGTAGAGCTTGTCCATGACGTGATCTTATCAACCAGTCCATTCGCCCACTCGATGTATTTCCCAATATATTCAGCCCCGCTTATAAGTGAAACGAATGGCGTTCCACCTGTAGCGGTAACAGTCGTCCCTGACTTGCTCGCCGTAATACTGATATTTGGTGGATACTCGAAACTGTAAGACGATTTCCCTACAACGAAAGGCATGAACGCCGAGTTTAACAAGAAGTTGAATCCCTTATTGTCCTCGGTTCGCGTCTGGGCGATAATGTTCCTGACTTCATTGACGTAATCGCCCGTATAACGCCCAGCGTCGCCTTTGAAGATGTTTTCCTTCACTCTATCTTTATAATAGAGGAAATTCATTTACATTCCCTTCCTTCTCGCCTTCAAAACAGCGTCAGGTATCCCGATAACGGTCTCCTCGATGGAGAACGGATGACATACGGTTTCGCTTGCAACGCCAACCATCTTTTGTTCGCCGTTCTCAACCCTGCGGTCATACCTTGTTTCCCTGCGTCGGCTCTCTTTCAAGATGTTGACAGCGTAATCAGGAACCCACTGAGGAATACCATATTGAAGGAAATAAGAAGCCGACTGGATATAATTCGGAATCTCAATAAACCCCACGTCGTCAACACCGCCAGCGTTTCTATGCAACACAATCTTATGCCATCTCCCCTTGTCGATGATTTTAGCAAAGTCAAGCTCAACCACAACATTATCTGTTTCAATGACGGTATCGCTTGCAATGTCAACCGCTATCTCTTTGTGCAAATCACCAATATCGTCGGTCTTTGCTTTCTTGCTCCAAGTCTTTGTTCCTTCAATAACTGCACTCATAAATCCCCTTTCTTATTAAGGCGGGACAGCCTTCACTGTCCCGCCTATAATTAAGATTGTTATTGGTTCTGCGGTACTGATGTAACCACAGAACTCAAATCTTTGTACAAAGCTGTAACCTGCGCCGCATTTGTCGCCGTGGTATTCAATATAAATGTTCCAGCGGCACTTGTCGCAATGTTGATATATCCAATTGGTGCAGAACCAAGTGGCAAATCTCCAAATTCCTCGGACAATGCAACCGTACCAACAGGGCCGGCGGTCATCAAGAAAACCCCACCAGAAGTGACACTGATAAGATAATTGCAGTAAGTCGATACCGCTTGGGTAATCAACGGCTCTACTTCCATAATGTCAATGGTACATCCAGTCCCTGACGATGCACCGCCAACTGGGGAAGACGATACGGTAGTTGCGGAAGTTCCGACAACATAGTCGTAACCAGCCTCTACCAACCGGACATCATTGACAACTCCGCCAGTCAAACTAACCACCATAGCTTTTGCGCCGGTTCCGGTAGTAGTAAGGTTCAAAATATCGCCGAAATTGTAGCCAGTCCCGCCAGCGACAACGCGAAGCTTGTTGTTCTTGACAGACTTGGACTTGACCGTCTTGTTGGTTCCAGATGCCACGCTGTACGATTTACCATTGATGCAAAAATGGGTTGTCGTAGTGAGGTCAAAAAGGTTTGTCGCCGTACCAGGAGTAGTGGCAACAACCACTCCACCTTTAGTAAACGACCGGTTCAGCAGTCCCATCAATATATCATTGAGGTTCTGCTGTGGAAGATTCCAGATATTCGCATTCATATTTGCAGACATAAATCAAACTCCTTTCAATTGATTACAGGCTTGTGCAAGCGACTTCCGCTACGACAATCCATGATGGGTTGGTAATAAGTGTCCCCTGCATTGTCTTCCAGCATACAAAACCAGTCAGACCCATAGGGTTGGAATGGCTTGGTGTATTCGGATTGATTACAATCGGTGTCACTGCAAACTCGCCTTTGAACGCCACGGAATCCCAAGCCCGTTGTCCGAAAATGACAATCGGGTAAACGTCGCTCAATGTACCGCTTGTGGACAATGTGCCAGATACAGCCGCCCCTGAATCAGGGTAAGGAACCATGTCCTGTCCAAGAACGAAACGGAAATCACCAACAGACCCAAGTTCACCCGGATACAACTGCGTTCCAGAAGGATAATCGGCAATCTCCTTGAATCCTGGAATCTGCTCGATGTCATATTTCAGGTCAGTATGACAGGCCACAACATAAGCACGTCGGACTGACACCGTATTGAAATCTGGGGTTGTGGTTGCCATCTGGGTAATCTGCAATGCGATGTTCTGGAAGAGCTTCCTGCTGACCTTGCTAAGCAGTGACTTCTGAATCGGCGCAATAACAGTTGCCCGTGAAGTTGCAACACCAGAGTAATACTTCAAGGTTGCCGCCCTCAATGCGTAGAATCTGTCCGTCTCGATAATGCGAGGAGCCTGTTCACCAAGAATCTCGAACATCTGACGACCGATCTTTGTGGTGTGATGATTCTCGACGATGTCTGTCAACTTCATCAATCCACCCATCTGACGCAAGGTCAGAGTGTAATCGGTCATCGAAACATCCTGTGCGTTTGGGGTAACGCCTTCGGATATATAAGCGTTTGCTTTCGCAAAGGCAATATCCCCTTCGACTCTGCGGAACCGCATTGTCTTGGTTTCGTAACTTGGCAATGTCTCGCCACTCACAAACGGCTCCAGAATCTGCAACGGAACCGCCCGTTTCAACATGGTCTTGGAAAGATACCCAGCGACTTCTGGGTTTATATCACCGTAAATTGTAGGCATAACAAAATGCTCCTATTCTTTCCCTGTCACGCTCTGTCCCACCCTCTGGAAAAACTTTTAGTCTCCCCGCTGGAAGGCGGCGTAATAGGCGATTTTTTAGTTTTGACCGTCGCCATATCTGCGAGCGCGGCCTGTTTCTTTGATGTGTCGGCCTTTGCTTTCACACCAATACCATTTTCCCGTTTGAAAGTGTCCAGCATGTAGTTCACCTGATCTGCGGTTCCTGCTTTGGATATCGCTTCCCAATTGTCGCTCAAAGGATGCCCTGAAATCCATACACTTAACTTCCCTTGTACAACATCGCCATCATCGTCAACGCTATCCTTGTACTCACGAAAGTCTGGATGCACTGTTTCGATTGCCTCGATGTGGTTTTTGCTCAACATCTGCCGACGCTCTTCCACTACGGGTTCAAACTGTTCCAATTTCTTCTTTGATTCTTCCATCATCGTTTTAATCTTTGCTTCCCATGACTGGTTAAGTTCGCCATACTTTTTATCGTATGTGTCACTTACCATGCTCACAGCGTCCTCAATTGCGCTTACAAATTCCTTGCCATACTCCTGCTCCAAACTCTTTATTGAAGGACTTGCCCTTAGTCGATTGACTATGGAGTCTTCAACTACATCTTTGATCTTCTCTGGCTGTTTATTCGCCTTCAGTTCTTTGATTTCATCTGCAAGCCGGGCGCGTTCTCTTTCTGATTCCGCTATCTGCGCGTTCTTCACCTTTACAATCCCGTCGAGTGTCTTTTGTCTGTGCGGGTCTTTCCCGTCATTCTTGACCGGGGCCTTTATCTCTGGTTCGTCGTCTTTCGGCTCTTCCTTTGCCTTGGCTTCAGTCTCTTCCTTTTTGTCGTCATCACGACTCCATCCAAGTTTAAACCCGTCATCTGCCTTGGCTTCAGGCTCTTTGACCTCTGGTTCTTGTGTGACTACTTTTTCTTCTTCCATTACAGCTTCGTTGGTATCTACCATCGTAAGCCCTTTCAAATTAATTGTTTATTCTTCTGTTGGTAATCCGCCTTTATATTCAGTCGGCTTCCATCCATTATCAACAGCCCGAAGCAACTTTGCTTGAGCGTTTGCTTTCGGTTTTGTAGTTCCTTTAGCCTTTGTTCCGCCTGGTGTTACGACTTTGAATTTCCCCTTATCGGCAATAATGCTTACTGTCATACGCTTCCCCTATTCAACATAATTTTTAGGTGACATTACTTGCTCAAAGTCACCGATAATTGTTTTCAACGCCCTAATAGCCCCTTGGTTATGCTTCACTTCGTCAGAAACATCGCTATCGTTCTTTTTCCGATATTCATCAATGTGAGCGTTACAGATATCAACGAATAACTTGAATATCTGCGGGTTGATATTATCAAGAAGTAACTTTCTCGCTTCGCCTCGTTTCATCAGTATGTAAACTCCTGAACGCCTACCGTTGTATTGCCCGTCTCTGCGATCCCATTCACTGCCCCAATGTTGTAGGTGTATTCGTTCATGACGAAGCTCGTCCTTGCTGGGATAAGTATCCCCGTGTTCAAGACGGCGGCTACCCCAAAGGCTATCCATACCCCTTGTGTCGCATGACTATTGCTTATAACCAGCCCCTTGCGTTTCACGTTTGCAACCACAATTACCGTGCTACTTGCGGACAGAACCGATACCGTTGCCGGAGCCGATGCGATTATTGACGATGAATTAGTTTCTACCTGCATTTTAACGCCTCCATTTTATTCCAATGTGTTGACCACTTCCCCTGTTGGTGCAGGAAGTTCTTGTGTTTTATGCAATATATCTGCGGTATCAAGCAAAGCTTGGTGCGATGCGATATCCCTGTCCTGTTCGCTTGTCTTAAGCTGATCCATTGTCTTTGCCGCCTTGAGTTGCTCGTTCTGCTTCTTCTCTGGTATCGTCTCAACAACTGATCGCGCCTTGGCAAACATGTGCGCCGCCTTGGATTTCGTGTATTCGATGTCTGACATCTGGGTTGCCTTAGCCAATGCCAATGCTTCCTTATCAACCTGCGCTTGCCTAATATTCTCCGCGTCATCGTCTGACCGCAATTCGATATTCTGGTGTAAATCCAACAACTTAAGTTCTTCTCGCAATAAGTCACGTCGATTGATATAAGGCCAATCCTCTGGCTGTAATCTAGCCCTAAACGAATCTATCCCTTGAAGCTGGGTCTCTCTCGCCAACAACGTAGTTGATCCAATCGACTTGATTTGCATATCGCCTTTGATATATTCCTTGTCGTTGTATTCCATGTTCCACTCATAAAGCACTGACAAGAAAGACTCATTGGCGACATCAAAGTTCTTCACGAAGTCTCTTATGACTTCATTGACATTCTGGGCGCGTCCAACAAAAGCTCTCTTGGTCTCGTCAGCTACCTCAGCCTCAAACATACTATGGGGTACTCCGCACTCTCTATCCCCGATGTTCTCCATCTTCTGAAGCATATTCAGGTACATGCCTGTGTGGTTATCAGTCTTGTAATCACGGATCAATGGATATTGAGCGTCGTTCCCAAGTCCTTCACGTTGTATAAGTTCACCCGGCAACAATCCGGGCAATGATGTCGTTGAGTTTGAAAGCAAGTCGGTATTTATCTCTCTGATTGGTTCGCTTGACTTGATTCCGTTGTTAATCATCAGTCTAACAGTGGCACATATAGCCGCTTGTGAATCCTTTATGTCCGCAGGCAATCCTGTGCCGAATATACTGGTCTCGTCTTTCTCATAGTAAGCAATATGATACAAGTCTGTCAGTTCATTGATTGGTGAAGGCCAAACGGTTGCCTTGATACATTGGCTACCGCAGTACCAAATGTTACACATCCATTCTTTCTTTGTGTCGTCATCATCAGATATTAGTCCAGCTTCTTTTAAATCTTCACCGTCCACATACCCGTTGCGCTCAATGACTTCGTATTTCTCCGTGTCTATGCCTCGCGTTGTTCTGGTTTCATTGGCTTGCAGTTCAGTCAGCATGTTCTCCCAATTCTTCAACTGGTAGTTGCCCTTAGGCATGGACTCCAATATTTCCTCTATCCTGTCGGCAAAGAAATTATTGTTCTTTGACAACTCCCGCATCTCACGGCGGGTCATTGGATGAAGTTCATACACATACCGGCACTGGTCAAATTCCGTCGTGGACATGTCTGGGAAGAAATACCACGGGGATACGTTGTCTACATCTGGGAGGAAAACTTCTTCTTCTTTTTGGTCAAACTCGCCCGTAACGTCATCCTGCACAATCATCTTCTTGGTTGTGTGCATGGTCGTGGGGCCTTTTAGAATCCCAGTACCATACCTGACGGTGTCGCGAACTATGCGCTTGCCCTTGTCTACAAATTTCATGTCGAATAGCTGATCGCTTATCTCTGTCCTCATAGCCTCGGAGCGTTCCTTAGCGAATACTCTGACAGCCCTGTTCATATCGTCTATTGACGGGGGGATTGGCCTTCCTTGTTCATCTTGCCGAATCAAAGAAGAAGCTATTTCTTGGAGCGTTGCTTTGCCAAGTTTCGGCACAGGAGTTGGGACAACATCCCAATTGTTCTCACCCTCCGGGAATAGCATTCGTGTGAGCTTGGCAACCATCGGGCGTTCTTTTGAGCGGGTATACTTGTAATATGTCTTGGATTTTGCGGATGGCGATTTATTTATATCGTTGATAATGTCAGGATGATAGATGCCTTTGACTTGCCTTAAGTCTGATATCCACGCATCCTCAAATCCTTTACGCAATGTCTCTGTTGTCTGAAATTCACCAATAAACGTACCGCATAGCCGATCAAGCTTGTCGTGGTCAATGGGTAATTCTTCAGGTTCATCAGAATCCAACTGGTCTCTGATTAATGATTCAAGTAGCAAGTCAATTTGCTCTTCAGATTCAGCCATTAAATTATCCATTTAAAAATTATAACCACGATCAACATGAATAAAAACCCGACAACTATCATATCTGCAAGATCGTCTCTATACATGTGCAACCACCATCCTATAAAGAGCAACTACGGCGAAATACAAATATGTGAAAGCCAGTAATCCAACTAAAGAAAGAACGATTATTGACGGTACGTCTAATGGAGCATCCTGCCATACCGGTTCCATCGTTGCATTTAAATGAGTTTTTCTCTTCTTCTTTGCCATGCTTCCCCGTCAAAAGTTTGACACACTACAATCACAGTAATACTAAACAGAGAATCAATGCAAGCTTAAAATGAACTGTCAAGTATTACTTGTTAGTTAAACTGTAAAATAAAATTTGACAATTCAATGCTTATGGGTTATTATGGGTTATTATGGGTTATTATGAATCACTAATTTTGAATATTATAAAGAGGATTGCAGATGAAAGAATTTGAGTGTACCCGAACAGATGCAATTATTTGCCCGTATTGCGGTTATGAGGACAAAGAATCGTCGGAATATTCAGAATATGATAATTCCGCATTTTGCGGGTCTTGTGATAAAGAGTTTCACTTGACGGTCAATGTATCGGTTAACTATTCGACACGCAAAAAAGAAGAGGTGAAAAAATGCCAAGAATAATTAGTTTCGGCTGGACATGGCCAGCGGTAGTAGCCAAAGAGAAAACCTGCACACGCAGGGATTGGAATGATAAATACGCCATGTCATTCAAGTCGGGCGAAGTCTGCCATGCTTGGGACTTCTCGCCACGGTCAGGTCATGGCAAATGGATTGCCGACATCAAGATCAAAGATGTTTACTTCCAGAATACATCTTGTCTGAAAAATGGTGATTACGTCAATGAGGGGTTCCTTTTTCTTGATGACCACAAACATTTAATCCCCAACGTGAAAGGATCGCCATTGATGAACTACATTGGGGAAGATGACCCATGCCGACGGTTCTTTTGGAACTGGAAGGAAGAGCAGAAAGATTTATATGTCGTGAGATTTGATGTGATGACGGTTGATGGGATGGCTCTTGCTGATATGATATTAGCTGATGTTGCCATGAACGACGGAAGGATTGAGATATGATTATCCGTCGCAAAGAGATAATAAAACTGACAGGTCTATCGTGGTCAACAATAATGAGGATGGTAGCTTCCGGGGAGTTCCCACCGCCGGTAAAGATATGTGTGCGGTCTGTTGGATGGAAAAAATCGGATGTTGATTCGTGGGTAGCTCAATTGGAATACAAAAAATAGGAGAATAAGAATGAAAAAGCATGAAGGCTTGTCCTATCCTGACGGCATAACCACAAAACAAGAAAAGATTGACTATACTAAAGCCCACATCGAAAGCGTGGGGGAAGAAATAAAACGCCTAAAACATAATCTTCTTTGGTCTGAAATGTGCGAGCGCATATACATAAAAGAACTAGTAAGGCTTTCATCTTACGGGTTACCGGTCGCAATAATTAATAAGAGACTTAGAACAGGGCAATTAATTTGGTCAGTAAATTGTTCAACCGACTATAACGATTTTATAGACCATTTTGATAGCTTAAAAGAAGCAGAAGAATTTTGTAATGATAACGATTTTAAAATTATTGAATTAATCAAAGATTTAAAACCTTATTAAGCTTAAAACAGCAAATAGAGGCGCAAACAATGGTGTCACCAATCGTCAAACCCAGAGTAGTTGAAAAAATAAATCTCCGCACAGAGAATATTTGTGAGACCTGTACCCACTTCATCCTTACATGCACACACCAACTTCCAGTCACTACCATCAAAGCAATCTACCTGCACCTTCCGACAAATAACCAGAATATCAGCAAAGAAGAACACAGGAACATTATAGCCTGTTCGCGTTACGAGTTTCCGTAATGAAAATAGAAAAATCAGACCGTCAAAAACGTATGGATGAATATTACAACCCAACGATTTGCATTGGATGCGGTGGGATGATAGGCAACCGTTTTTATATCGGTGGCGATAACTTCCGCTTTTGCGCTAAATGCACCGCCAGACATAGAAAATGGCAACTCGCCCAGCAAGATACCCCAGAGAAGTTTTAAAAATAATAGTTGACAACGCCCATATTATGATATATGTTAGCGTTATAGTAATTATTAACACTACTGCGAGGATATTAATATGTCTGATAAAGGCAAGGTTTATTCTGGATTTGGATTTTATGTCACAAGAGACGGGGGTGGAGTAGTTATCGAGCATGACCTTAAAGAATCTGTGGCTATGTACAGTATTTCAAACACATCTTTTAGGCTATACTTTGAAATGATTTTCAATAGGAAAAACGACGAACACCCAATCAGAGCATCGATATCATTTGAAAATGCCAGAAGAATTAATATCTGCCAATCTAACTCGACATTCTCAAAGGTGAAAAAAGAGTTGGTAGAAAAAGGGCTTTTGGATCAAATGTCATCTGGTGGAGCTGGCATGTCTGCAATATTTGAATTTTCAAATAGATGGAGATATTACGGGACTGACAAATTTGTATACAAGCCGTATAATAGCGGGGGGATTGGCGGTAAAAATTCATCTGACTGGTGATCTATGGCAATAGAAAACCACATAACCGGAGGTGGAAACTTCATAAGGATTTATGAGGGAATCCTTGATTCAAAGGCGATGATTGAACTATCTCCATCGGCTATAAAATGTTTTCTGTATATGCTTAGAACTAAAGACATTTTTAATGACCTTGATGTTTTCCATTTCACATTCGAGCAAGCAAAGAGGGTGGGCGTATGCTCATCGTCTGACACTTTCGTATCAGTAAAAAAAAGATTGATCGCTCATGGTATTATAGACCAAGTATGTGCCGGAGGGATGGGGTCACGTTCTACTTTCAAATTGTCCAGCCGATGGAGGCTATACGGGGAAGAAAACTTCGTCAACGTAGAATACAAGGATGGAATAAACCACAACAACGTCAATAAACCAAAACAGTAAGAATAAATCCCCGTACCAGTTTTCCCACAGAGTCTATATAGGAGATTTAACATGAAAGACAAAAACATCCACAAAGAGAGAGAGCTATATCTTCCAGAAGGATTTGAGGCTACCAGTCGCATAGGTGATGTTATGGGCAGAGGTGAACATGCAAATATATATACAGAGGTGTTAAAATCAAAAGCGTTCAAGTCTCTATCACTGTCATCCAAAGCAACTTACCAATATTTCATAATGAGCAAGACCACAGAAACGTACCCAGTGTATGTAAAATTTCAATATAGATGTGCAGTTGAGTACGGAATATGTGCCTCCCCTGCTACCTTCGTAAAGATTAAAAAAGAGTTTGTTGAGTATGGCATCATGGATCAAGTAGAAACTGACGATTACAAGCCGACACAATGGCTTAAATTGTCCAGCCGATGGAGGTGGTACGGTAGCGAACACTTCATATTCTCAGCGTACACTACTAGCAACGAAGATAGAGAAATAGGTGCTTTGTAGTGGTATTTCTTATGCCAGTAAGAATAAATCCCCGTACCAGTTTTCCCACAGCCAAGTACCAGTTTTCCCACAGGGGGATTTTAAATACGTTCAAACTTTGAAGCGTTTTAGCAAATTTACGTACCAGTTTTCCCACAGAGTCTATATCTGCTTTAACAAACACCTCAAGTTCCTGGGAAGTGACACGAAGTGGAACGCCTGCTTAGACATGAAAACCTTGGTAAAGGCAAAGACCGTTTCGGGGGGGAATTTTCAGGTGAGTCAAAAGATAAGATAAGGTAGATCGCTCTTTGCTTCACGCCTCACCCTGCCTAAAAGATGTTTTAACCTTGCAGTCGCTCTTACCTAATATGCCTCACTACCTTAGGTACTGTCTATAAGACCCTAACCATGACCCATAGGACAAGTACCATCACCACAACGTGGAGTCAGTTACCCACACATGCCCTACCCATAACTTCACCACGCTACACAGGTTTCATTATTACCGCCTATCCCATCCTTACCCTTACTTCTAACTTAAGTACGCTTAAATCAAGTCCTATTCGCTTAATACCTATACCAGATACCAGAAAACACTTAAAAAATTTTCCGGCCCCTGACGGAATATCAACATCCACCACTGTGTAACTTATTTACACACTTCCCCTACCCTAGGCTTGTCTACTGCCTACATACCAATCATTCCAATCACTTATATTAGCTTTACATACACACCTTTGATTAAAATTCAAAAATTTTCTGGCGAGCACGATCAAACGTGTTACCCCTGAACCTTTCCCTACCCCCGTTTTTGGGATTTGGAATTTGGAATTTGTGATTGAGAAAGTATTGTTTTGTGGAGTCCCAGCGTGCTGTATCAGGCTGTGGAAAAGCTGTGGGAAACTCGGCAACGGCGCGTCAATGTAGGGGGTGTGCCAGGTCTAGCCTTGCGGTGAATCGGCTATAGCATTGATATCATTGACTTGTGGTACTTCGATAGCCTGTGGAACCCCTGTGGATAACTTTTGCATCTCATTGATTTTGTTATCCATTGCATTAACGGCCTTTACCGCTTCGGCTAATCGCCCAACGTTAATCTGGATGAACTGCTGTTTAGCCTGGACGACTGGCTCGTTGATAGGGTGCGAGCGGTCAAAAACCATTTTGCACGCTGTCAATAATTCCCCTGGCTTGCAATCAATCTTACCACTGATTATCCGGTCAAGAACTTTGTGCGCTTTGGACGCAAGGTTTTTTGGATTGTACTTGTCTCCGTCACCCGGAACTATTGTATTATGATTCTTGTAGAAATGCGACCATGAGACCCCGGATAGTTTTCTTGCCTCGTGCTTGTCCATGCCACTTTTGACAAGTCGTTCAAAAACGATTGACTTATCATGACTACCGGGTTGTAGTGTTGTAGCTAGACCTGGAGCGATTATGGTTGAATCCATGTTTGCTCAATTAGTGTTTTTTCGGTTTTTCAAGCATTTCCGGTCTTTTTCGTACATTTTCTACACTAGTCCCTTTTTACTGTGTTGTCAATAGGCCTGTGGAAAACTTTTTTTAAGGGCGAAGGCCGTCTTTTTTTTGGAGCGATTTAAAGCGGTTTGGCTGAAACACTAGTTAATATTTTGACACAGGCAATTTTTGCCTAGTGATAGGCAATTTTTGCCTAGTGGTAACTATATGATTTTGTTGATTAATATCGACTACTAGGCAATTTTTGCCTAGTTGATAAGTAGTCAAAATATCCCATATACTGCATATTGTGGTACGAAATACGATGATATGCTATATGTAGTTTTGGTTTGGCATGAAAAAAACGACGGGAATATATGGAAATATATTGGGATATTTACAAGCCGTATCTCATTGATTTTATTGAGATTATCCGCCGTAGCAATTTATAGCGCGGGAAATGGCATGGGGATTGCAATATAATATATATAATCCGGCAATATCGCCGGGAAACCAAAACAGGAGAATAAAATGGAAACATGTAAATGTGGAATTTATGACGGAAATACGCGAATCGGAACTTGCCCTAATAGGGCGGTTGAACCTGAGGAAGGGTTTGAGGTTCTGACTGGTTTTTGCCAATACCACTACAACGTGGCAGCAGACGAGCTGGCTAGTTCGCAGGCAGAAGGGTATTGAATCTTGTTCAAGCCCTTCTCCTTGAGGGCTTTTTAGAGGGTTTTACCCGCCCGGCATATCGCCGGGGTGGGACCAAAAACAGGAGGTGGCAAAATGGAAACTAAAACCCTAGTAAGGGCCTGCTTGCGGATATTATCCGCAAGTAGATTTAAAAATTTAATGGACTTAGGGGGTCACCCCCAACTCGCTTGGGATTTTGTCCGAGCGAGCCGGGGGGATAGGGAGGCGTTCGCCTCATTATGCGCCCAATTCTCTCCAGGGTGCGAGGCCACGCGGATGGAGAAATATCTGTGTGGGCGGCTCGTAAATTGGAGGGCTTTTTAGAGGGTTTTACCCGCCCGGCATATCGCCCGGCAATATCGCCCGGCAAAACTTAGAGAAGGGAAATGAAATGACTATAAAAGCAGAAAACTTGAAACACTGGAAGGACTTAGAGAAAAACCAGAACATCCTCAAACATTTTGAGCCGATACCGTACAAAGCCAAAGGGAGCCGGTATGGAGCGTGTGGCATCAGGATTGACGGTTCTCCACAATTTATTGATGCCGTGCTTTCGCGCCTTACCGACCTGATCGCAGGCGAAAACCACTTGACGCGCTTAGAGCTTGCCAGAAGCAAGGTTGATGGTTCAAAGCTTGGGAAAAAGTTTGAAAATCAGACGGATGATGCCGAATGTTGCTATATCAGGCTGCATGTGAGAGGTGGAGAAGCACAACGCGCATCAGCTTTTTTTGACAAGCACTTGACCGCGCCGACTCATGAGTTTTTGGATAATGGCGGTCAACACTTTTAAACCCAACACAACCCATAAAACAGGATAATAAAATCATGAAATACAAAGTCACTGTTACCCGAAACGATCAAACAGGACACCGTTTTTTCGAGCGGCTATATGACGCTATGGATTATTGCGCTTTGGCCAACAATTTGAGGGGAACAACAACGTATATTGAGCGCGTGAAAGAATCGGACTTTTGCGCGTACTGCAAAAAGGAAATAAAAGGCAAGATGATTATAGAGTCCTTGCCTATCCTTAAAATAAGATTAGGTTTTGTTGGCGGAAGTTTTCATCTTGGATGTTTCCGCAAACATGAAAAATTTTTAGCCTTGGCCTATGGCCACGACGACCTAACGGCTAACGAAATAGCCGATGATGCGGTGAGGTCTGTAAAATAATGAGGATAACAACGACGTTTGACGGGCTGAATTACGACAAACAGGAAATAGTAGCTGGAATGGCAGAAGATCTATTCCACGGCAATATAGGCGATTTTACGCTTGCCGATATTAGGAAATTTTGCAATCGGCACGGCGTTTTCTTCCGCCTGTATGATGACTATATATCCATATCGGATTCCCCTTGTGGCAGGGAAGATTGCCGGGGTGGTGGGCAATGAAAGCATTTAAACTGCAATACGCAAATGGCAAGGAAGAAATTCTTTTAGCTGAATCAGCCCGGGCCTTGATTAAAAAATATGATTTATGCGCACGGGAACACGTTTCAACTCGTATAATCCAGTTATCTGGTGAAGAAGAAGCTATTGCCTTAAACCTAAATTCGATAAAATTTATTTGACATCTTTTTCAAAATACATTACATTGTATTATGCCTTGCATATCGCAAGGTGAAATAAAAAAAGGGGGATAAACCATGACTAAGAAATACGATGCTGAATTGATTGAAATATCAAAAAAAATAGCAGTGCTTGCCAGTAAAATGAGGGCAGACGACGAGGGGGTGAAATTGATTGCAATGTTGCACGAGCTTATCTTATATATGGATGGGGGGGAGGAATATCTCCATGAAATGATGGGAAATGATGGAAGGAAATTGAAAAACCCGCCTTGCATATCGCAGGCGCAAAACTGAAAAGGGGAAATGATGAAATACTCAATCAATATGAGATTACCAAAAGATGCAAAGTTATACTGGAAAAACCAGCTCAAAGAATTTTCGGCGCGGTTCGCGGTCGAAGCGGTAGAGTTTGGCAAGCAGGACGTGCGCGGAGTGCCAAGTATCACGTTTTTTGATTCAAGGCATTGCGTCCCGGCACAAGAACATTTCAAAACCACGGACGCGCTTCTCCATTTCGTCCAGGGGTACAACGAGGCAATCAATAATTTCGGGCGTTTATCACAAATCAGAAAGGAGGTTGCAAAATGAAAACTTGGACAAGAAAACAGTATCTGGCGGGGGAAGTGTCGCACGATGAATATTTTCTAAATATCGCAAAACTAGCGGGAATATCAGGGTTGACAGAAGACATGCAGGCGCGGGTTTTGGCAAGTACAGATGAACATTTTAACGACGTTAAATTATGTTTTTGGGATTCCTACGGCTACCCGCACGTTGACCGCGCTATACGCGCCGCGCTTGTAGGCATTGACCCAGGGGGGGTGTCCCAGTCGGACAAGGTTTGTGTTCTAAAAGCAGTTGCAAAAAAGTGGCTTAACGAAAAAAAAATGTGGGAGCGATAGAAATGAGAAAAAAATATGTATTGCAGATTAGGCTTGACCCCGCGCAAAAACAGGCTTTGTTGGTTACGGCTTTGCGCGATGGTCGCACGGCTTCCGCGCTTGCGCGGAAATTAATAATGGACGGATTGAAACCTAAAAATGGAAAGGCAAAATCATGATTGAAATGTGGACGACAATAGCGATTATGTCGCTAGTAGGCGGGATTGTTTGCGTGGGTGGTCTAGCGTGGTGCGAGTATCAAGACCGCAAGGACGAAAGGGAGGGGCAATAATGCGTAAAATAAAATTGATGCTTTTGGAGAACTGGCTGAAATCATATTTCGATGACGCTGTGCGCTGTCATGGGCAGAGGGGAAATATTAATACCGCCGTTGCGTTTGCTTACAAACAGGGGTTTGAGAGAGGGTTTAACGATGCTGTAAAATGTTTGAGCCTGCATGGTTATATTGATGTCGCGGGTAGAAAATTAATGGAAACTGACACAAAAAAGGAGTCTGAAATATGAGCCAGGAACTACAGGTAAGGCAAAATACGCTTACGCCTAAAACGATGGACGAAGCAATACGCTTAGCTGAAATACTGGCATCGTCGGATTTAGTGCCGAAAGATTTTCGCGGAAAAGCTGGGAATTGCCTGGTTGCAATCCAATTTGGGATGGAACTGGGGATGCCGCCAATGCAAGCCATCCAAAACATCATGGTAATTAATGGTCGCCCTGCGATCTGGGGCGATCTTGCGCTGGCTCTGGTACGAAATTCTGGCCTCCTCCTCGCGATTAAAGAAACCGCCGACGGGAAAATATCCGCAAGTTGCATTGTTCAGCGCGTAGGAGAAGAACCACACACGCAAACATTCACAATGGCGCAAGCGGTTAGTGCCAAACTAGCAGAAAAAGACCTCTGGAAGCAGTATCCAGAACGGATGCTAAAAATGAGGGCGAGGGCTTTCGCTTTGCGTGATGTGTTCACCGATGTTTTGAAGGGATTGCGAATTAGGGAAGAGGTCGAGGATTACGACCCCGCGATTGACATTGAACAACAACGCCCCGCGCTTATGGAACCAAGAGCAAGAGCAATAGAGGTTTCAGCTCAGGTTCCTACCGACACAAAGCCGGTTGAGCCAGTGATTGACATTCCAATGGGTGAAATGCCCTCTGATAAGACCGTCAACGACGCAAAGGAAGTTTTTGAAGGGCAGGAAGTAAAGCCTAAAACCATTTCAGAGGGGCAACGCAAGAGGCTCTACGCAATCGCAAAAGGGGCTGGCATGTCAGATGAGGATTTCAAGGGATTCATCCTGGGGCATGGCTATAAATCGTCAAACGATATTCCAATGGCGAAATACGGCGAAATTTGTGCTGATCTTGAGCATCCTGGGGGCGAGGCGCAAACATGACCGGCGACATGGGCGAGTTGTGGTCTGCGATCAAGGAAGACAGAAAAGATAAACGGGCAAAACTTGGGATGAATTGTCCCGAATGCAACATCAAACAACCAAAGCGTATGCCGACAATTCTTTTGCCACATCAAAGGTGCAAGGTTTGCGGGTATTTGGATAAGAGAAAAAGACCATGAACGGGTTGACCTTTGACGGTTCTTCACACACTTACCGCTATAATGGGGTAGTCGTGCCGTCGGTCACGGGCATACTCAAGTCCACTGGGTTCATTCCCGATTGTCAGTGGGTCGAGGACTACCATCTGGAGAAAGGTCGTTATGTGCATCTGGCTTGCGAGTTGTACGACCTTGGCAAATTGGACTATGCAAGCGTCGATTCTGCTATTGAGCCATATCTGCAATCTTATATCAGGTTCAGGGAGTTATCAACAAACATCACTATCAAGGCGGTCGAGGAGCGGGTCTATTCCGCTTCTTGGGGCTTTGCCGGGACGCTTGACCGCGAAATTATCATCAATGGCAGACCTGCAATACTGGATTTAAAATCAGGGGTTTTTGCAAAATGGCATCAGCTCCAACTGGCGGGTTATTCGATAGCTAAAAAATGGGAAGCGACGCATCAACGGTATTGTCTATATTTGCAGAAAGACGGCAGTCCGGCACGATTGAGCAAACCTTTCACGGCGCTTAGCGATTACCAAGTATTCAAATCAGCCGTTACTTGCTACAAATTCAACAACTAAAAACAGGAGAATAAAATGGAAACCGAATTACAGGAATTGAAAACAGAGGCGATGCGTTTCGCTAGTCTCGCTCATGGCGTGACTATTAACGACGCTACATCAAACGATATGGTGGCTGGCTGGGCAAAGTCGTTGAAGAAACGTATCACGGAAATCAAGGAGAAATTCTTAGAGCCGAAGCGGAAGGCGCACGAGGCACACAAAGCGATAACCAAGTTTGAAAGTGAAACGCTGGCTCCTATAGAATCCGCTCTTGTTTCAGTAAATAAGGAATTAGCCCGATGGGATTATTTACAGATTTTATTGCGCCGAGACGAGCAAAGAAGGCTTGAGGCTATCGCACGAAAGGAAGCGGAGGACGCTAGGGACGCAGACGCTTTCTTGGCAGATGAGGACGGGCACACCGAGGAAGCAATACAGATACTCGATTCGCCTGTAATGGTTCCGATGGTCGTACTGGCTCCGGTCGAGAAGGTTCAAGGGTTGTCGTTCTCCGAAACCTGGGGCGTGGATGAAACGTGTATCATTGACGCAAAGCTGGTTCCGAGGCAGTTCCTGATCCCAGACATCAAGACGCTTAACGCGCTGGCGAAGGCTCAAAAGGGCAATTTCAACGTGGCAGGGGTCAAGGCGTTCGTCAAGAAGACAGCGAGGCATACGCTATAATGGGCGACATGGGCGAGTTGTGGTCTGCGATCAAGGAAGACAGAAAAGATAAACGGGCAAAACTTGGGATGAATTGTCCCGAATGCAACATCAAACAACCAAAGCGTATGCCGACAATTCTTTTGCCACATCAAAGGTGCAAGGTTTGCGGGTATTTGGATAAGAGAAAAAGACCATGAAATGCCTAACGTGTAATGACGAAAAAACAGTTGATGGGAAATATATAGGGGAATACTTCCCATGCCCTGATTGTTGCGATCACGACTGGGACAGCGTAAACGACATGAAGCGATTTGTCAGAATTACAACCTGCCTCATTTGTGGCAAAGTTAAGAACGAGGAAGAAGATCAATAATAACAAGGAGAAATGAAGATGTGTGACATCGGAAGTAGAATTGAAGGGAAAGATAAGATTTGGTTCGTAACATCCGCGCAAGCAAAGAAACACATGAGGGAGAACCCAGAAAAAATCTGGGCAGATTACGGCGGGCATAGCGGGATAAAATTGATTCACCCTGAAGCTGAAGGCAAAGAGCTGGAGGGGTTCCCCGTTCCGGCGGGGATGGGCGTGGCGATAAATGCGGGCAAACTCGACGAGCTACATCGAAAAGCGCATCTTAGATATGTGCGCGTTAACGATATCGGCTTCCTGCATGGATTATATGAGCGGTTCCGCGAGGATGGGAAATTGCAGGAAAAAATGAATTACAAAGATGACAACCTGCATGGATTATGTGAGCGGTTCCGCGAGGATGGGAAATTGCGGGATAAAATTAATTACAAAAATGGCAACCGGCATGGCTTATATGAGTGGTTCAACAAGGATGGGGAATTGCGGGGAAAATCGAATTACAAAGACGGGAAATGGCATGGATTATGTGAGTGGTTCCACGAGAATGGGAAATTGCGGGATAAAATTAATTACAAAAATGGCAACCGGCATGGCTTATATGAGTGGTTCAACAAGGATGGGGAATTGCGGGGAAAATCGAATTACAAAGACGGGAAATGGCATGGATTATGTGAGTGGTTCCAC
>ERZ1292623.253-Hain-H51-01um-R1-253-length-59945-cov-7_pt1 | contig 59945 bp, 53 predicted proteins | sample MGYA00564398_ERZ1292623 | MGnify/ENA primary metagenome ERZ1292623 (study PRJEB36523, sample SAMEA6512633) | groundwater metagenome | collected 2019-01-07 | study: AquaDiva: Metagenomics assemblies of 32 groundwater samples
GTGGAGATGTGGGGAATCGAACCCCAGTCCGTAATTTTATCTGTATGGCGTGTACTGTGATAGCCGATTTGTTAGGCGAGAGGTTATGAAATCGGCAAAAGAACCTCTCGTGTGCTTTCCTTATCTTAATCCAGGGCCGGGAAAACGGCGGGCCTTGAATGCAGTTCGCTGAATGACACCCTAGACCCACCAAAGCAAAGCTTTGTTGGGTCGGGCGACCCAACCACGAAGTGATTGGGTTTAGCCCCGTCTGCTAGCGAACATCGCAGTAGGATGGCGTACCTAACCGAGGTTAGGCAAACGCGTAATTGCTGGAATGTGAATTGCCAGTTATATGTTTGGCCGGTGATTTAAGTGGTGACAGCCTTCCACCCGCAGCGCGATACAGATTGTAAAACAACGTCGAAACCGATCATCCCCAGAACCCTATTATACCACATATTCTCAATATTTGACAACAAGCCCCAAAGTGGGAAAATATTCAAAAGGAGGAGGCCATGGCTCAAGGAACGAACAAACTGATGCTCCAGATCGCTCTCCACGATCTTTCCATCACCGAACTTCTTGTCATGGGCTGTGCGATGATCCAGCGAGATGGAGAAATCCTTGACCAGATCCTACACCGCCTCTCGTCAATAGATTTGGACATGATCATGGAATGGATCCCTCCGATGTGTGATGGGGAGATCCTGAAAGCGGTAGAGGAGTTGATTGCCGAGAAGTCTGCTTACACCCTAGACTGTGATCCTTACTTGAACAAGGCCATTCTTCAGGGGAGGGTTTGATGTCTAACCACATCCTCAAGCCCGTCTCGAGCGTTAAGCTTAGCCCTTGGAAGGATCTCGAAAAGACCATGGGCGAGAGCTGTTTCCTAATCGATTGTCTGGGTAGGCTGTCGTCGGAACAACTCGGCGATCTTCGCAACGGCAATCATAACGCCGCACCGAAAGAGCTAGTCGAAGCCGCGCGCAAACTCCAGGGCTGCGAGTGGCTCGGCTGAAGGACCGCTTTATCTCTGGGAGGAAGATAAGGCGGTTTTTTTATTTTAATTTTGCATAAGCAAAATTAAAATAAAAAGAATCGGGCGCGGCGGTTAAACCGCGCCCGATGGTGGTGGGAGCCGGAACTAGAGCCAGAGTGAGTGACTGCACCCGGCTTCGGCCTGGCGGTGCTTTCGCGGACTCCTAGGTGGGTTGCCTGTCTTTCGGTGGCGCCTCTCGCCCCAGGGAAGTTGGCCGGTATCCAGGCGAGCCTGGAAGTGGCGCATGAAGTTTGCGGCGAGTAGGTTCGCGCAGGTCTCGGCGCGCCGGAGCTGGAAGTTCGCGTTCGAGAGGTTCGGCCCTCTGCCGATGTAGACGAGGTAGGTCGCGGCCAGCGCCCAATTGGGGACGCGCATCCAAGATGTGCCCTTCTCGAAGTGGCGAAGCAAGAACCGCGAGGTGTTGTCGTCCACCAGGGCGACGCCCGTGAGACGTCCACCCTTGATGCGATCCATCAGCTCGCAGTCCTCGGTCGCGATGATGTGACTGTCCGGGGCCCTACTCCCGAGTTTCATCAGTTTTCCGATCACCATCGGTGACCGGACCTGATCGAGATGTGTGTAGATCGCGATTCGGGATGTCGTCATGCTTTCCTCCTCCTGAAAAGTTTTTGTCCTAACAACTAACCGACCCCTCGTTCGGGGGCCGGTTTCTGATTTCCTTGAAGTGTTTTCTTAAGAAAGGCAGGAACGGACTCCCGAACTTTGGTCGGCGGTGAGCTTAATAAAGAGGCAGACGTAATTGTGGTTCGGGAAAAATGCGTTCATGTAATTAAAATACAATATAATCTCGTTGGAGTAATCCGTCAATGGCTAATCTTCGGACATTCCGCGCTGTTTAGAGCGGGCAACATCTTTCTTTTTGATGGCTTCGCGCTTGTCGTATTTCTTTTTACCTTTTGCGATGCCGACGGACAGCTTTACGCGTCTGCCTTTTGCATATAGTTTAAGCGGAATGAGCGTTAAGCCGCGTTCTTTGGTGAGACCGATAAGGCCGTTGATCTCGCGCTTGCTCAAAAGAAGGGGGCGACTGGCATCCGGATCATAGGTTTCTGGGGTGTTGCCGGGCTGATAGGGAGCGATGTGGGCACCGATGAGCATCGGTTTGTCGCTGATTATTTTAACGTATGCTCCGCGCAACGACGCTTTGCCATCGCGGATCGCTTTTACCTCAAATCCTTTCAAAACCAAACCCGCCTCTACTGTTTCAAGGATTTCGTAGTCAAAACCGGCTCTTGGGTTGGCGGCGTACTCCATAGTATGGATTCCGCCTAGTCTTTCGCATTGCGCTCTTCCAGGCGGATTTTCAAAGTTAACTTTTCTTTTTCTCGCAGGACATCCAGGGTAACGACATCGCCAACCTTGAACTTGCGCAGGGCATCGCTTAAGTCCTGGTCTTCTGTTAGCTCGCTGCCATCAATGGCCGTGATGATGTCATTCTCTTTTATGCCCGCTTTGTCGGCTGGAGATTTTGGAATTACAGCTACAGAATGAGGGAGATGGTCGCGGATAACGAGTGCGCCATGATCCGTGGGTAGTCCGTATTTTTCCTGCGATTCCTTGTTTAGCATTACATACATCAAACCGATGTATGGCTTTATAATCCGGCCGTGCTCAATAATGTCACTTAAATCGCTTTTTGCCCAGGATATTGGTATCGCGAAGCCGATGTTCTGCGCGCCTGAAATAACAGCGGTGTTTATGGCGATTGCCTTGCCGTCCAGATCAATGAGCGGCCCGCCGGAATTGCCCTGGTTGATAGCAACGTCGGTTTGGATGACTCCGCGCAGGCGTTCCATGTGTCCGCCGTCTCCCAGCGAAGCGGAAATACTTCGGGCAAGGCCGGAAACGATCCCGCGCGATACGCTATTGGAAAACATGCCTAGTGCGTTGCCGATGGCGACTACAGTTTGGCCGAGTTCAAGGTGGCGATCGTCGCCGAGGTCTATGATTGGCAGTCCGGTTGCTTTAATTCTTAAAACCGCGATGTCATTAAGAGGATCGCGCGACAAGACTTCCGCCTGGTGTTCCTTGCCGTCGTTGGTGACGACGGTATATTCGGCGTCCGGCTCAAGCACCACGTGCTTGTTGGTTAAAATCAGCCCGTCTTCAGAAACGATGAACCCGGAACCTCCGCCGACTTTTGTTTTTTCTTTTGCGCCGTCCTCAACGTCCTCAAATGGAAACGGGTTAAAGAAAGAAGTCGGATTCAACCCGCGCATGCGCGGAAGATATTTTGAAATGACGATGCTAACCACCGCCGGTTTGGATTGCTTTATGACATCAATGATAAGTTTATCGTGAGCGTGGATGGGCATACCCATATTATGCGGTCTAGAACGTCCAATGGCAACGCAAAAATGGGGATAGCTTAAAAGATTAAACATTTCCAATTTTTACGTTATAGTGTGCCTATGGGAAATATAGACACGGGATACAGTTCGCTGACCGAGTACAAAGAGTCCGTAGAAAAGGATGTTAAAAATTTGGTTAGAAAAAAGGGAAAAGAAAAACAAGAAAGAGATTACATCAAACATTCGTCTTATGCGATATCTCGTATAAAGGAGGAGATATGCTTATTGTTTAATAATAAATACGATCTAACGGGCGATACAAAAAAAATAAACATCTCATTGCCTCCCAAGCATATACATGCCGATCTAACGGTATCAGTTTTTGATTACTCAAAAACTCTTAGGAAGTCTCCAGCTCTTCTAGCGAGAGAACTCGCGGACTTTATTAATACTTCGCAAAAAAAATACATTGAATCCGTCAGCGCTAATAATGGTTATATAAATATCTTAATAAACAAAAAAGAATTTTATAGCCAAATCCTTTCTTCCGTTTTAAGACTTGGCGACAAATATGGTTTCTCGGATGTTTATAAGGGTAAGACGGTGCTTATAGACTACTCTTCCCCGAATATTGCTAAGCCGTTTGGAATTGGCCATTTACGCTCCACAGTAATAGGACAGGCATTGGCGAATTTATATTATGCTGTAGGTTATTCGGTAATACGTGATAATCATTTGGGGGATTGGGGAACACAATTTGGTGCGCTTATTTATGCGTATACGCATTGGGGCGATGAAGCCGTTATTGCCGCCAACCCAATTGAGGAATTAAAGAATTTGTATGTCCGATTTACAGAGGAAGCAAGAGAACAACCAGCACTGAAAGAGGAAGCACGGAAATTATTTTCTCAATTAGAACAGGGCGATGAAGGGTTAGTTATCCTTTGGAAAAAATTTAGAGAGCTAAGTCTTCAAGAATTCCAAAAAACTTATGATAGGTTAAATGTTTCGTTTGATTGTATGTTGGGTGAAAGTTTTTACACGGAAGATTTTAATAAAGTTATCCGAGATCTAAAAGAGAAAGGAATCGCAAAAGATTCTGAAGATGGTGCTGTTATTGTGGAAAATCTGGACAACTTACCATCATTCTTACTACAAAAGAATGATGGCTCGACCATTTATATTTTACGCGATGTAATAACTGTGATGTATAGAAAACGTGTTTTTAATCCCGATGTGGTTCTTTATGTTGTTGGTTCCGAACAAAAACTGAATTTTCAGCAACTTTTTGCTCTTTGTAAGAAGGCCGGCTATTCGGGTGATATTAAAATGGAGCATGTGGATTTCGGGTTGGTTTTAATAGGTGGCGTGAAGATGTCTACCAGAAAGGGGACACTGGTCAACCTTGATGAAGTGCTTAAGCAGGTGATCGCGAAGGCACGCGATCTGCTTTTGGAAAAGGGTGAGTTGGATGTTTCTGTTCTAAATAAAACCTCCGATACTATTGGCATAAGTTCTGTTATCTATGCAGACCTTAAGCAAAACCGTAATAGTAATATTGAATTTGATTGGCAAAAAATGTTGAGTTTGGAGTCTGGTAGCAGTGTTTATCTCCAATATACTTATGCCAGAATTGCTTCCATCCTTACCAAGACAAATGTCGCGCTCCCATTTAAGAAAATTGACCCTATATATTTTGTGCAGGATGCGCTCGAATTCAAGTTGGCTGTTAGATTGAGTTTATTTCCTGAAACAGTCTTGCATTCGGTTGAAAATAATACCCCACATTTTATCAGCGCCTATTTAGAAGAATTAGCTGCTGAATTTAATAATTTTTATACGCAAGTTTCTATATTAAAGACTGCTGATAGCGCGTTACAAAAATCAAGGATTGCGCTAATAGCCGCGGTTGCCACCACAATAAGGAATGGACTTTCTTTATTAAATATCCCAACTCTCTCGAGACTCTGATTATTTGGAGTTAGAACAGAAAATATAGACACAAAATGCACAAAATAGATTTTAATAATATAGAGTGCCACGCACATGATTTTGCTAACCTGATCGTCAGAAGGAGGGGTTCTATCCATCGGGTATTAAGGCAGTATCAAAGCAAAGAGGTTGTTGATGATGAAATATGCCGCACGGTAGAAATGTTGAATAGTATTCACGAACTAAAGGAGTATTTCTCTGGAAAAGTAAACCAAATTTCCGTATTTCTACCGCTAAATCTACCGCTGTACTCTTTTGCTCTCTTCGCTGCCATTCCGTCCTATCAGGCGCGATACTTAATAGTGCGTGCTCCTGAGAAAATGACCACGATATTTCGTGAATTGTGCAAGGCGCTTTCATTAGATTCTATTTTTAAAAACATTTCTTTCTTTGAAGGTGGGCGGCAGGACTTTTTGGATGAGTATTGTGTCAAGTCCGATGTAATAATTTTCACCGGAAAATATGAGAATTTTGTAAAGATTAGAGAGCTATGTGGGAAGAAAACCCTTATTCTATTTAATGGTGTCGGTCATAACCCTATTTTGGTCACAGAGACAGCTAACATCGAAAATGCAGTTGAAAAGACTTTACATGTAAAATTATTCAATAATGGTCAAGATTGTGCTGGACCAGATATGATTTTGGTTCACTCTACGGTGGTAGGGCGTTTTTTAAATTTACTAATAAAGAAGTTGAAGGCTGTACGGGCAGATTTTGATTATGAAGATAATGATACAAGAGTGGGCCCGGTTTTTGAATTTTCCTCACTCGGTCAGTTTAGTAAAATAATACGGGATGTTCTAAAGTGTGGCGGGAAGGTGCTTGAGGGAGGTATTGTTGATTACAAAAACAACATTATCTATCCTTGTGTTTGTAGTAATTCTTTGCGGGACTACGTTAATTTTGAAGAGTTATATAGCCCAATCTTTTTAGTAGCGGAATATTCAGATGATGCTGAATTAAGCCTTTATTTTGATGACTCCCACAAAAGGTATACGGAAAAGCAGATGTATGTATCGGTCTTCGGTCAAAGTAGGTATGTTAACGAGAAATTGCCTGGTACTATTCCATTAAAAAATATATCAGTTCACGATGCAGAAAGAGGGGTCGAGGAGTATGGTGGCTACGGTCTAGGTGCATCCGCAGTTTCGTTTAACAGACTTATTATTCCAAAACCCATATTGGTTCCGCGAGAAATTTATACGTATATTCTCTCTCCTTACAATGAAGCCATAAAACGGGGAAATGGATTGGAGAGTGCTGTAATTGAGAAGCTTTTTAAGGAGACAGTACTAAAGATCTTTAAAGAAAACCTCGTATTCGCATATATTTTCGGTAGCTATGCGCGAAATCGTGCGAAATCATTTAGCGATATCGATACTTTTGTCTGTGTTCAAAGAAAGGACGACAAACAAATACGCCAATATCTTGAGTGGATTTTTGAAATATCCGAAGTCTTTGGGAAAATTCCAGATTTTAGATATCCAGTAGAGATAGTAGAGTTTGGACAGTTGGAAAATGCGGTAAAGTCCTTTGATGATTTGACTCTTGCCGCTGACATTAATTCGGCTGATAAGTATGACTCGATGATTTGGTTGCACTCGCTTTCGCATTATAAGATTGCCTTGGTAGGAGAAATCCCGGAAGGATGGGAAGCGGTTTTTCCTGCTAACTCAAGTAGGATACTCAAATCTTTTCTTGATGATTTAAGGGAGAAAATTGTCAGTGGTATTTTACCAGCAAATCATAATTATTTTTCTGAAATCCCTACCAGCACAGATGAGGTTGATAATTATATAAATAACCTAGGAAACGGGAAAAAACTGATAGATATATTGAAGTATATCTATTTCGATGAAAAGCCAGTATTCACGAAGGATGTCCTCGAGATAATTCAATCAAGAGCCTTTTTTGGAAGAAAGATTATGATCGGAAATGGAACAACCTTTTTGGATAAAAGTTTTAGGTTCGGTGTTGTATAATGGTAGCCAGCATTTGAACCCCCCTTTCCATAGAAGTGGTGAGATTTTAGGGATTAAAGTCCTAAAGAGAATTTAAGTTCGGCGATGATTGCGGAGCCAGGCGGCTGCCAGGATTAGTGCGCCGACAATGTCCACAACCAAGTCTCCAAGGGTGTCCCATAATCCGCCTCCGTGGAAGTATTTATAGAAAAGGGGGAGTACGTCTTTTGCTAGAGTTCCAGAACTCGCCTCGGCGACTTCCCAAAAGATTCCTATTATTGCGGCGATGCCGACGGCAAACAAAATCGCGATTCCTTGCGGCATCCGATCTAAATCTTTTTCAAACCAAGACAACACAAATGCTGCCAGCGTAGCCCCTCCCAAGAGGTGGAACAACTTATCTAGATGGGGAATTGTATCGTATAAACCCAGGCGAACGCCAAAAAGAATGGCCAGAACTAATATGATAAGGGCTGAAAATGCGGAGGCGTATAGTTTCATAATTGTATTCCAGTAAAACAGATTTTGAGCCGGCTGACAATGTTTAGCTCAAAATTGCCATTGAAAAATATACTCATTTTGCTAGCATGGAGTGACTATGCCTGCCGTTGACTTTGGAAAGCTGGAAGAAAAAATACTAGCGTTCTGGGAAGAGCACAAGATTTTTGAAAAAAGCCTTGAATTGCGGGGCGGAAAGCGCAAAAAGACTTTCGTGTTCTTTGAAGGCCCGCCGACTGCGAACGGCCGCACGCACGTCGGTCATTTTTTGACGCGCATTTTTAAAGACGTCTATGGGCGCTACAAAACCATGCGTGGGTATTATGTTCTGCGCAAGGCCGGCTGGGATACTCACGGTCTGCCGGTTGAACTTGAAGTAGAAAAAGAACTTGGCTTCAAAAGTAAAAAAGATATTGAGGCGTACGGCGTCGCGGCGTTTAATAAAAAGTGCCGCGAGAACGTTTGGAAATACAAAAAAGAGTGGGAAGTCATGACGCGCCGGATGGGGTTCTGGGTTGATACGGAGCATCCGTATGTAACCTACGCCAATCCGTACATTGAATCTCTCTGGAATATCATCAAGACCGTGGCGGATAAAAAGCTTTTATACTTGGCGCATCGCGTGGTGCCTTACTGCACACGTTGTGGAACCGGACTCTCAACGCACGAACTTGGTCAACCAGGAGCCTATAAAACAGTTACGGATACCTCGGTCTATATTAAATTCAAATTAAAGTCGGGGCAAAAAATAGGTGAGCACACAGTTCCAAGTAATGCCTTTGTGCTTGCTTGGACAACTACACCCTGGACATTACCGGGCAATGTTGCGCTAGCGGTTGGTAAAGATATTGAGTATGTAATCTCAACACAGGAAATTAATAATAAAAAAGAAACGCTCATTCTTTCTAAAGATCTCTATGAAAGACCAACAGCAGGATTTCTTCCTGAACCCGATATATCTTTCTCGTTGCCCGAATATGTTAAGGGTGTAGACCTGGTCGGGCTTGAATACGAGCCGCTCTTTGATGTGCCCGCCTTAAAATCCGAAACATCGTACAAAATTTATCCAGCAGACTTTGTGACGACCACCGATGGTACGGGCGTGGTCCACACCGCCGTCATGTACGGCGAGGATGACTACAATCTCGGCAACGCGCTCGGTTTGCCAAAAGTACACACAGTGGATGAGGCTGGAAAGTTTTTCGGAGTTTCCGAAGAACTGAATGGAAAATATGTCAAAGCTGGAAAAACCGAAGAAACGATCATAAAAAGCTTAGAAGCCCGTGGGCTGTTATTAAAAACCGAAGCCTACGAACATGAATACCCTCACTGTTGGCGTTGCGATACTCCGCTCCTGTATTACGCCAAGAGTTCTTGGTTTATCAAGATGTCGGCGGTTAATGAGCAAATTCTTAAGGCTAACAGCACCATAAACTGGTTTCCGGACCACATAAAAGAAGGAAGGTTTGGCCAATGGCTTAAAGAAGGAAAAGATTGGGCGTTTTCGCGCGAACGCTATTGGGGCACGCCGTTGCCGGTTTGGAAATGTGTCAAATGTTCCGCTTATCATGTTATTGGTTCGATGGAAGATTTAAAAAAGGAAGCGGTCTCGCAATCGGGAAATAATTATTTTTTGATGCGTCACGACCTTTCCGGGCGTGATGAAAACGGAAAGATGCTCGTCAGTTCAAGGAGAGAGACCGATACTTATCATTTGACCGAAGCCGGCCAAAAACACGCGCAAGAAACCTTGAAACGTTTAAAGCGCAAGCTGAACATTGACGTTATCTACGCGTCACCGTTCCTAAGAACGAAAGAAACCGCCGAAATTGCCGGGCAAGTTTTCCATTTGCCGGTTGTTGAGGATGAACGATTATCAGAAATACGGCATGGCATTGAATGCGAAGGCAAGAGCCATCAGCAATGCGTATTGGACCGCGAACGCAGGAGCTTTGACACGGTTGAAGACGGCAGTGAAACTCTCAACATGGTTCGCGAACGCGTGATGACATTTATGCGAGAAGTTGACGGGCAATACCGCAATAAAAATATTCTTGTAGTCAGCCACGGCGATCCGATCTGGGTTCTTGAAAAAATGGCTGATGGGAAGAGCGAGGCGGAGGTTGTTGCTGAACATGAATCCAACCAGGGCTGGATGCCGCAGATCGGCGAAATCAAAAAAATAGAATGGCCGGCACTTCCTCGCAACGAAAGAGGGGAACTGGATCTCCATAAGCCTTATGTTGATGAGGTGACTTTTCAGTGCGACCAGTGCGGCGCGCAGATGCACCGCGTGCCGGAGCTGTGTGACGTTTGGTTTGATTCCGGTTCCATGCCGTTCGCGCAGTGGCATTGGCCGTTTGAAAATCAAAAACTTTTCCAGTCCCAATACCCGGCGGATTTTATTGTGGAAGCGGTGGATCAAACCCGCGGCTGGTTTTATACGCTCCTGGCCGTAGCCACGCTTATGGATCGCCCAGCACCGTTTAAAAATGTAATTGTGCTTGGATTAACTTTGGATCCGAAGGGCATGAAGATGTCCAAGTCAAAAGGGAATGTTATGTATTCAGGTGAAGCGATGGATGCCGCCGGCGTTGATGCCGCACGCTGGCGAATGTTCGTCATGAGTTCGCCGGAAGATAATAAGGTTATTTCCGCCCAGGATTTCCAGGATACGTTAAACGGCTTTCTCTCCACGCTTCAGAACTGCCTAAGGTTTTACGAATTGTATACCCAGACTAACCAATCGCCATCCGGCGATGTACAGCCGAATATCCTGGATCGCTGGCTTTCTTCAAGACTTCATAATGTTATCCAGGGCGTGACCGAAAGTTTGGAAAACTATAACCCGACCGGAGCTGCACGCACGCTTGAACAGTTTGTGGTGGAGGATTTCTCAAACTGGTGGTTGCGCCGCTCGCGAAAACGTCCCGAAGCGCTGACTTTGTTGCGGCAAGCTCTCCTACATATCTCAAAACTGGTTGCGCCGTTTATTCCGTTCACAGCCGAAGATATGTTCGCGCGCCTGAATGGGCCTGAAGCGGTTGGTCAGGAGAGCGTGCACCTGGCAGATTGGCCTAAAGCAGAGAAGAAGTTTATTAACGCTAAACTTGAAGAAACGATGATCAGGGTGCGCGAGATTGTCGCTGCCGGATTGGCTATCCGCAAAGAAAAGCAGATCAAAGTTCGCCAACCATTGGCGTCTATAATCTTACCCGACAAGAAACTTGATGCGGGTCTTGAGGCGCTTATTAAAGACGAACTCAACGTAAAGGGCGTGGTTTATAAGAAAGGCGTTGAGCTGTCGCTGGACATGAGTATGTCGCCGGAACTTATTGCTGAAGGATATGCCCGCGAGGCAATGCGCCAGATTCAAGACCTTCGCAAAGATGCCGGCTATCGTTTTGACGACAAGGCATATTGCCAGTGGTTTACGGAAGATTCCGAATTGTCTGAAGCGTTGTTAAAATGGGGCGATGATATTAAGCGCGACACTTCGCTGTCGGAGTTCGTTAAACTTATCCTTGACGACAAGCGCGCCTACGATATTGAAAAAGAATTTGAAATCGTTCCCGGTAAAAAAATATGGGTCGGTATTAAAAAGTAATAAACTATAATAAAAATATGGAAGAACAAAAGAAAAAGTTTAACGTAAGGATGTTTGGACTAAGTATTCTCCTCTACTATATCGTAAATGTATGGCTTGCCATTGTCTTTGGAATCCTGTCGATAAGTTTAGGCAGAAATTATGGGATAGCAATTTCTTTGTTAGTCGCAGTTTATTTTTATCAAAAAAATCGAGACAAGTTAGATATAAAGAAAGAAATAATATGGGTAGGATGCGGTGCGCTAATAACTGCGCTTGTTCTGGTGCTTCTCTAGATGAAAAGAGTTTTTATTATTCATGATCTGGAAGCATTGCCGCTGGGTAAAAAAAATGAGAACACTCGCAATAGTAATTAAGCGCCAGCCGACAAATGAGTACGATCTTCTGGTAACTCTGTATACCCAGGAGCTGGGCAAACTGACCGCAATCGCCAAGAGTGCGCTCAAGCCGAGCTCTACCCAGGGATCCCATTTGGATTCCTATAATCTTATTGATGTTGAGCTGGTTGACGGCAAGTCCTGGCCAATTATGGCAGGGGCGCAGTGCCTGGACGGGCGCCGACACATAAAATCTTCGCTTTCCAGCTTAGCCATAGCCGGATTTTTTACCGAGGCAATTCATAAAATAGTTTTTGACGGGCAAAGAGACGATGAGCTATGGGACTTTTTAAACAACGTATTTGATAGCCTGAACGGCCCGAAAGGTTGTGACGATGCAACCTTTGCCGGATTCCAGAGGGAGTTGATAACAGTTTTAGGACACGGCGCCCAAAAAGAAAATCTTCAAGCAACGCTTGACCGTTTAGCTAATGCGCGCCTGGCATCGGGAAGTTTACTTCGCCGGGTGCGGGTTGTGCTACAATAATATTATGAACTTAGACTCGTTCCTCGCTCGCATTCAGAGCGCGACCGCGCAGGCCGTGTTGCGTTGGTTAATTTTGGCGGCGCTGGTTTTATTTATCGCAACACTTCTTATTTTTTGGTTTGGCGGCGCTTCGTTTAGCGAGAAAGACGTGGTTTTAAATATTGAAGGCCCCGCCCAGGCCAAATCGGGGGATGAGGCCGTATATATTCTTAAATATAAAAATAATACCCGCACCGAACTCCGAAATCTGCAATTTAGGTTTTTTTACCCGGAAGATTCAATTGTGATTGGCGAGGACGGTTCCTTCTCGGAAAAACAGTCGGAAGGCTTTGAGGTAGACATACTGGGATCGGGTGAAGAAGGCCAAAAGGAATTTAAGGCGTTTTTGGTGGGCGATAAGGGCGATGTTAAAAACATTACCTCCAACATGCTATTCCGAGCGGGCACCTTGCGATCATCTTTTGAAAAGTCGGCCTCTTACACAACGACCCTTGTTGGCCTGCCGGTCCCGATTACTTTAAGCGCTCCGCCGAGCTCAGTGTCCGGACAGGATGTTTCTTATGTTCTGGATTATCGTAATGATTCCGGTTCCGACATTTCGGATTTGAGAATTGAGCTTACTTACCCGGACGGATTTTCGCCGAATAGCCTGCGTCCGAGTTCCAGCGAGGGTAAAAATGTTTGGATCATCCCGCTTCTTAGGCAAGGTTCCGGCAGCCGCATAACCATATCCGGTTCCCTGACTGGAGGCGAAAGGGATGTGAAACCGGTTTCCGTGGTTTTGAAAAGAAAAGTTCAGAGCGAGTATATAAACTACGAACGCGCCGAATCCTCAACAGTTATTTCAAGCCCACTTATTAACGTCACAATTCTCGCAAACGGTAGCAAAGACTACACCGCTTCGCTTGGCGACGCACTCACCTACAGTGTGCGCTATAAAAATACTTCTAATTTTGATCTGCTGGGGCTGACGCTGTCTGTTTCTCTGGACGGCGATATGTACGATTTGTCTACGCTTGAGCCGGGGTTAGGCTTTTTCAGCACCGGCGACAGAACTATAACTTGGACAGCGGGCGCTGTGCCTAGGTTTGGAACACTTGCCGCAGGCGGGCAGGGATCGGTGGATTTTCGCATCCGAGTTAAAAAATCTTTCCCGCCTGGCCAGCAGGGCGCGAAAACATTTTCCGTAAAAGCCAATGCAACTTTACGCACGCCGAACGCTCCGACGGGAATTGATGCTACCGAAGTCGTGAGCCAGGACAGCGTGACGTCCAAGATTACAACCCAACCGGTGCTGAACCAGGCGCTTTATGCGAATGATCCAGCTTTCGGATCAACCGGCCCGATGCCGCCACAAGTCGGCCAGGAAACCGTGTTTACAGTGCACTGGCAGGTTTCCAATCCGGGCAATGATTTGACTGACGCGAAGATCGTCGCAGTTTTACCGCCGGGGGTAAGTTGGAAGAACGTAACCGGCGTAACCTCCGGACAACCGGCGGTGACCTATGATGCCAACCGGTCAACGGTTACCTGGAACCTCGGCCGCCTGCCGTTCGGCGCGGGCACCGTGGGCGGGGCATATGAAGCTAGTTTCCAGATCGGCGTAACGCCGTCGTCCACCCAAGTAGGAAATCCGGTTACAATTCTCAAAAATATAAATCTTTCCGGCACCGATTCATTTACTCGCCAGCCGATTGTAACAACGGTCAGAGATTTGACTACGAACGACACGATTGATAAACCTGGACAAGGCGTCGTTCAATAGTTTATCCGCGACAAGGAGGCTGAAGTGCACCAGAAAGATTACGTCAGGAGACAAACGACCACGTCTTTGAAAGAGGGTGTCAGTGACCTCAAGAACGAGGCCAGACACCAGCGGGCTCGCGTGAGGGGCGCCCGCAATGTCTTTAAGCTTCACAAGGAAAGGCTAAAGGACCTCAACCTGATACTCCGGAACTACCGGAGCGAACTTCATCGCCGTCGTGCTAAGCGGTGCAAGAAGTAGTGAGGTGCTTTGGATAAGCACTTTCCGGGGGCCCAGCCAGGCCTCCGGTACTTTTTAACGCTGGATTTCGCTTTATTTTCTGCTATCATTGGCTCTATGGCTGACCAGCAACCCAATTTGCTTGAAAAGATAGTTTCCCTCGCAAAGCGGCGGGGTTTTGTTTTTCCGGGTTCCGAAATCTATGGCGGACTGGCCAACTCTTGGGATTATGGCCCGCTCGGCGTAGAACTCAAGAACAATATCAAACAACTTTGGTGGAAGCGCTTTGTGCAACAGCGCGACGACATGGTCGGCATTGATGCCGCCTTGATCATGAATCCCAAAGTCTGGGAAGCGAGCGGACACTTAGCCGGGTTTTCTGATCCGCTTATTGAATGCAAGAAATGTCACAACAGGATTCGTGCAGATCAAGCGGACCAGTTAGAAAGTCTGGCCTCAAGGGCCATTGTTATTGGTGGTAAACCTACTTGCCCTGCAGATGGAAAACAACACGAGTGGACAGAACCCAAACAGTTTAATTTAATGCTTAAAACATTCCTCGGTCCAGCCGAGGAGAAGGCGAATATTGTTTATTTCCGTCCCGAAACGGCGCAGGCGATGTTTGTGGACTTTAAAAATATCTTAGACACCTCGCGCAAGACGATTCCGTTCGGCGTGGCCCAGATCGGCAAAGCTTTTAGAAACGAAATCACACCGGGTAATTTTATCTTCCGCACGCGCGAATTTGAACAGATGGAAGTGGAATACTTCATCAAGCCGGAGAATTGGGAGAAACATTTTGAAGAATGGCGCGTAGAAATGCAAAACTGGATGCAGGAGATCGGCTTGGATATGTCCAAGGTGCACGAACATGAGATTGAAGAATCAGAACGAGCGTTTTATTCAAAGCGCACGATTGATTTTGAGTTTGAGTATCCGTTCGGGCAAAAAGAGCTCTATGGCCTAGCCTATCGCACCAACTACGACCTGACCCAGCACCAAAACGCTTCCGGAAAAGAATTAAAATACCGCGATCCGGAGACTAATGAAGAATTTGTGCCGCACGTTATTGAACCATCGCTTGGAGTTGATAGAACGTTGCTCGTTGTTCTGTTGAGCGCCTACACCGAAGACGGCGATCGCGTGTTCTTGAAGCTCAAACCAAAACTTGCCCCGTATAAGGCGGCGGTTTTTCCGCTGTTACGCAACAAGCCGGAGCTGGTTGCAAAAGCAAAAGAAATCTACGATAATCTGCGCAAAGAATTTATGGTCGCCTGGGACGACCGAGGCAATATTGGGAAGCGCTATTATTCGCAAGACGAAATCGGTACCCCGTATTGCATAACCGTAGACTTTGACACCCTTGAAAAGGGAACCGTCACGGTCCGCGACCGCGATACCGCAAAACAGGAAACAATTTCCGCGGACGAATTAGCCAGCTTTATAAAGAGCAAGATATAGATATGGAAGGAGAGAACAAACGAGAAATGCAGGAAGACCCGCTTCGTCAGGCGGCAATAAACGAGCTCCATGAGCTTGACTTAAGCGCGGAGCCCAATATTTCGGATAATGAATTTGAGGCATTTCAAAGTCTCGTTGGCCACATGAAAGAAAGGGAGGCCGACAACGGCAGAGGACATTTAATAAACGTAAATCCAAGATTTTTGGGCAAGTTTGATGCGCTTATGTATCGGTGGGCGCTTTCGGTTCAACTTGGTACGGAAGAGTTTGGGCGGTTTATTAAGGAGAAGGATTCCATTGAATCTATTCTCCGTAAAGCAAAAAACTCCCCGCAAAATGAATCACGGTCTGCATTTTATGAATTTCTCACCAATCTAATTGAACTGCCGTCTGAAAAGCGAAAACCATAACATGACACTTAGAAAAATAACCATAAAAAATACCCAGGATGAATTGGGGATAGTACACCAACTTCAGGAGAAGAATGATCCCGATAGCCTAAGGTTAAAGCGGTTTCTTGCCATGCCAGATTTATCCCGTACTCCAGGGAGTCCGATTAACGAACTTATCCAACGCATTTTGGCTTTGCCGGAAGTACAAAGTTTTGACGACGTTGAGGTTCCGGAGATTGTGCCCGCCGCCCAGAGCTTTGATTTGTTTGATTTTCCGGCCGATCATCCGGCGCGCAGCAAGTCCGACACGTACTATGTAAATGATACACACATTCTGCGCACCCACACGACCATCTCTTGGTACTACTACCTCATGAGCGACGAGGCAAAGGAGAAAATAAAAAACAACGAGCCATTTGGTGTTCTCACATATGGCAAGGTTTATCGCAAAGATGAAATAGATCGCCACCACATGAACGTGTTCCACCAGATAGATGGCTATTATTTGGCGCCGAAGAGTCTGAAAACCATAACGATAGAGGATCTTAAGGAAATTTTGGTGAAGATCGCTCAAGCGGCGTTCGGCAAAGATGTAAAGTACCGATTCAATGAGGATAAATTTCCTTACACAGACCCGAGCCTTGAGATGGAAGTAGACAAGGACGGCGCCTGGGTTGAGGTGCTTGGTAGTGGCGTGGTGAAGGAGAGCGTGCTTAAAAAACTCGGCGTTGATTCCTCCAACTATACTGGTTGGGCTTTCGGATTTGGTCTTGAGCGCCTAGCGATCATCAGCATGGAACTGCCCGATATCCGCCTGTTGTGGTCCGACGATGAGCGGGTCAAGAAACAGCTCCAGCTTGGCAACAAATTCAAAGAGGTGAGCAAGTTTCCGCCCATAACGCGTGATATATCGTTTATTGTTTCCCAAGATTTTATCCCAAATAACTACTTTGATTTGATTCGGGATTTGGGCGGAGACCTGGTTGAAGAAGTCCAGCTCCTGGACTCGTATGAGAACGTAAAAAAGTTCGGCGCGGACAAAAAAAGCTACACTTATCGGATCGTTTACCGAAGCAACGAGCGCACACTTGTTTCAAGTGAAGTAGACGAAATTCAGGCCAAGATTTACGATGCTACCAAGCAGCAATTTGGGGCTGAATTGAGGTAGTTTTGGGGTTGCTCCCATGGCTCAAAACTGCTATACTTGAAGGTAGCTACTATCCCGCCGCAGTGGCGGGGTAAGTTTGACTATATGGCCGACGAATCTGTCAAAAAATCCTCATATACAGCCCAGGATATCCATGTTTTGGAAGGCCTGGAGCCAGTACGAAAGCGTCCAGGCATGTACATCGGTTCCACCGGTCCTACCGGCCTACACCACCTCATCTGGGAAGTTTTTGACAACTCTTTAGATGAAGCGATGGCCGGGTTTGCCAAGAACATTGAAGTAACCCTTCTCTCGGATGGTAGGGTGCGCATCAAAGACGATGGTCGCGGTATTCCCGTTGAAAAACACAAACAAACCGGAGTCTCAACCCTTGAAACTGTTTTAACGATCCTTCATGCGGGGGGTAAGTTTGAAGGCGAAGCATATAAGGTGTCGGGCGGGTTGCACGGCGTGGGCGTTTCGGTTGTAAATGCTCTCTCATCGTATTTAAAAGCCGAAGTCATTCGCGACGGCGCTTTGTATGAACAAGAGTATGTGCGCGGCAACCCCAAAAAGCCGGTTCGCAAAGTCGGGTCTGCAAAAGGTACTGGCACAATCATAACCTTTGAACCGGACCCGGAGATTTTCAAGGAGCGTGAGTTTAATCTGACGGATATTCTCAACCACTTGCGTCAGCAGGCTTATTTGTCGCGCGGAGTTAGAATCTCGGTTATTGATGCGCGCAGTCCGATCCAGCCCAAGGATAGCAAAGAACCGCAGTCTCCGTCCCACACTTTTTATTTTGAAGGCGGAATCGTTTCGTATGTACGGTTTTTGAATCGCGATCTGGAGTCAAAACATTCCAATATTTTTTATGTTGCGAAAGAGCAGGATGACATCTTTATTGAGATTGCGCTTCAGTACACGGATGATATCTCAATGCGCGAGATCAGTTTCGCCAACAACATCCATACCACCGAAGGTGGTATGCACGTGACCGGGTTTAAGTCGGCAATTACCCGCACGCTCAATGACTACGCTCGCAAGAACGGCTACCTGAAAGAGAAAGATGAAAACCTTTCAGGCGAAGACGTTCGTGAAGGCATCACCGCTATTATTTCGGTCAAAATAAAATCTTCCGTACTGCAATTTGAGGGCCAAACAAAATCCAAGCTCGGCAATCCCAACGCCCGTACAGCTGTAGAGGCGATCATGAACCTTGAATTTCCTGATTGGCTGGAGCGTAATCCTTCTGATGCGCGGGCAGTTATGGAAAAGGTTATCCTAGCTTCCAAAGCTCGGTTGGCCGCGAAAGCCGCTCGCGAGACTGTACTTCGCAAAGGCGCGCTTGAGGGTATGACTTTGCCCGGCAAACTTGCCGACTGTTCCAGCCGCGATGCGACCGAATCGGAGCTGTTCATTGTAGAGGGCGACTCGGCAGGCGGTTCGGCAAAACAAGGACGCGACCGCCACTTCCAGGCAATCTTACCGCTTCGCGGAAAGGTGCTTAATGTTGAAAGAGCCAGACTGGATAAAATCCTCGCGTTTGAAGGCATACGCCATTTGATTATTGCCCTAGGCACAGGCATTGCTGAAGAGCTTGATGTTGCAAAGCTTCGTTATCACAAGATTGTCATCATGACGGATGCCGATGTTGATGGAGCACACATCCGAACCCTTCTTTTAACGCTTTTCTACCGCCATTTTCCGGAATTGATCACTGCCGGACATATTTACATCGCTCAGCCGCCACTCTACAGGATTCAAAAAGGAAGCTCTGTGCAATATGTCTACTCTGATGATGAGAAAGACCGTGCGGTCAAACAAATCGCACAAAGCGTGGGGTTGGCAGTTGCGGAAGCAAAAACGGCTAAATCTAAAAAAGCGAAAGAAAATGAAATCGGCTGGGACGTTACCCCGCTTGAGGATGGCCAGCCTGCACCTGAATCGGCTGATGAAAATCCCGGAGGGGAAGGTGATGAAGCTGTCGGTACTAAAATTCCTGGCCTAAACATCCAGCGCTACAAAGGTCTTGGAGAAATGAATCCGGACCAGCTTTGGGAAACGACCATGAACCCAGAAAACCGCATGCTCTATCAAGTTACTGTTGGGGATGCCGAAGAGGCCAATCGCACTTTTGACGTGCTTATGGGCTCAGACGTGGCACCTCGCAAGAAGTTTATCCAGACCCATGCCAAATCGGTCCAAAACCTTGACGTTTAGTGAAGTGTAGAGTAGTATGTAGGTACGCCTTCGGGCGGTTTTTGAAACAAGTTTTTAAAGAAAAACTTGTTTCAGGCAGAATCGCAGTCCGAAGGACTTAAGCAATTCCGACTTTCAAAAAGATATACTTAAAGACAATGTCTAAAGTCTCAACATTCCTGCGCGATGTCCGAGCCGAACTTGCCAAAGTAAGCTGGCCCGGCCGGAGTCAAACAATCCGATACACACTTATCGTGGTCGGTTTGAGCCTTGCGCTATCAATTTATCTTGGCGCGCTGGATTTTCTCTTTGGTTTTTTGCTTCAGAAGTTTATTATTTAGCTCACTCATAAGATTCTTTATTTAATATGCCAAAGCAGGTAACTACCGTAGAACGCCGCTGGTACGCCATTCATACGTACTCGGGCTATGAGGACAATGTCGCACGAAACCTTATTCAACGCGTAGAATCGCTTGGCTTTGAGAACAAGATTTTTAATGTTTTAGTTCCGAAAGAAAAGAAGATCAGGATCAAGGGTGGCAAACGCGAAACCGTTGAGGAAAAAATCTACCCCGGTTACGTACTGGTGGAGATGTTGGTAGACGACGACTCATGGTACATCGTCCGCAACACGCCGAATGTAACAGGGTTCATCGGAGCGGGTACGGTGCCGACGCCACTCTCGCAGGCGGAAGTGGATGACCTACTCAAGCGAACCGGCACCCAGGAGCCGACCTACCAGCTTGACCTTGCTCCGGGCGATCAGATTAAGATTATAGACGGCCCTTTCAAGGATTTTGACGGCAAGGTTTCGGAAGTTGATGCAGAGCGTGGCCGGTTGAAGGTATTAGTAACGATCTTCGGGCGCGAGACGCCGGTGGAGTTAGACTTTTTGCAAGTACGAAAGATTTAATGAAATAATATGAGTTTCGGGAGCGCTTCTTCCCGAAATCCAAACCAAAATAGTGGCAAAGAAAATCAAGACAACATTAGTATTACAGGTAATCGCCGGACAGCTTGAGCCGTCTAAAATCGGTCAGGCGCTCGGTCCTCATGGATTAAACCTTCAGCAGTTCATGCAACAGGTGAACGAGGCGACCAAAGACAAGGCGGGACAAGTTATTCCGGTTGAAATTACGATTTACGAAGATCGCACGTTTGAATTCAAACTCAGAACCCCGCCCGCAGCGTATCTTTTGCGCGTAGCGGCTGGCATAGAAAAGGGTTCCGGCACGCCGAACACTAAGAAAGTCGGCAGTGTCACCCTTGATCAAGTTCGCAACATCGCCGAACAAAAAATGGCAGACCTCAACGCCAACGACGTAGAAGCGGCGATGGAAATCGTCAAAGGCACCGCCCGCAGCATGGGAATTGAGGTGAAGTAGCTTCTATTGAAATAAAACCAATGTTTGATAGGCTAACGGCGGCTCATGGTGAGTCGCCGTTAGCTTTAGCCCTAAGGAGGGGACCGATGGCTATCATGAACGATAGGTGGATTCGCTGGCAAGCTGAATTCCGGCGAATGATCGAACCGTTCTACCCGGACCAGGCACGCGAAGGCGTGATCTCGTACGGAGTGTCGTCGTACGGCTACGATGTGCGCATCGCAGACGAGTTCAAGATCTTCACGAACGTCCACTCGGCGGTCGTGGACCCCAAGAACTTGGATCCGCGCTCGTTCGTGGATTTCAAGGGCGACGTGTGCACCATTCCGCCGAACAGCTTTGCGCTGGCACGGACCGTGGAGTACTTCCGCATCCCGCGGGATGTGCTGGTCGTCTGCGTGGGCAAGTCGACGTACGCTCGGTGCGGGATCATCATCAACGTCACACCGCTGGAGCCCGAGTGGGAAGGCATCGTGACGCTGGAGATCAGCAACACCACGCCGCTGCCGGCCCGAATCTACGCGAACGAAGGCATCGCGCAGATGTTGTTCTTCCAGGGCAACGAGCCGTGCGATACGTCCTACGCCGACAAGCGCGGCAAGTACCAGGCCCAGCAAGGCCTGACGCTGCCCAAGCTGTGAGGGAAAGCCATGCCATTCATCGCCCTAGAAGGACCGGAGGGGGCAGGTAAAAGCGTTCAGCTACGAAAGCTCTCTGTGGACTTGAAGATCGCCGGACTGGATCCGATTGTCACCAAAGAGCCAGGCGGTACACTGTTGGGTAGGCACATCAGAGGTATCTTGCTTGATGCGCAGAGCTGTGGATTGGATCCATTCGCTGAGTTCCTGCTCTTTCAGGCTGATCGAGCCCAACACGCCTTAGAAGTTCTACGTCCTGCTCTTAAAAACGGCAGGTTCGTTCTTTCAGATCGGTACATCTTTTCCTCAATAGCCTACCAGATCCACGGTCGCGGCCTTGACGAAAAGGTGTGCCGACAGGTGATCAAGACGGCGACGCAAGGGCTCATGCCCGACCTCACCATCATCCTGATGGTTTCGCCTAAGGTTGGGCTAAATCGAGCGATTGGCCGATCCACGGACCTGGATCGAATCGAGAGAGAGGAGTGGTCCTTTCACCAGAGAGTTGCTGAAGCCTACGAGTCGTTCATCCACACTTTCCCGAACTGCGTAAGGGTGGATGCCGAACAAGAAGAAAGCGAGGTGTACCGAGACATACTTCAAAAGCTGGCAGAACGTTTCCCCGCCTCTAACATTCCGCCTGTGGCAGTTAGGGGTTAAGCCCTTCGTTCGCGGTTGACGCTAGCCGTCATCGCGTGCGGAGGGCATCTTTTTTATCCAATAAAAACGTGCTAACCTGAACCATTATGAAGTACGTTCCGACAATCGGACTAGAAATCCACGTTGAGCTGAAAACGCAGACAAAGATGTTCTGCGATTGCAAAAACGACCCGGACGAAAAGCATCCTAATCTAAACGTGTGCCCGATTTGCATGGCTCACCCTGGAACCTTGCCGGTTATTAATCAGAAAGCGGTTCAGAAACTAATTATGGTTGGACAGGCTTTGAATTGCGAAATAACCCGTGAGACTTTTTTTGAACGAAAGAACTATTTTTATCCGGATTTGCCCAAAGGCTATCAGATTTCCCAGTTTCAAAAACCGCTTTGCCGTGAAGGCCACTTGGACATAAACGACAAGCGAATTCGCATAGAACGCATTCACCTTGAAGAAGATACCGGCCGTTCCCAGCACTCAACCGGCGAAGGGGACGAAACACTCCTGGACTTTAATCGGGCAGGGGTTCCATTAATGGAGCTTGTGACGCATCCTGATTTGAAAACCGCGGAAGATGTGCGTGCGTTTGCGCAAGAACTCCAGCTCATTTTGCGCTATCTTGGCGCATCCGATGCCGACATGGAAAAGGGTCAGATGCGTGTTGAGGTTAACATTTCGGTCGCAAAAGAAGGCGCCAAAGAATACGGCACCAAGGTTGAGGTAAAAAACATCAACTCCATCAGCGCGGCCGCCCGGGCGGCGGGATATGAATTTACTCGCCAAGTTGAAGCGCTGGAAGCAGGAGAGAAATTGGTACAGGAAACGCGCGGATGGGATGAGAACAAGGGAAAAACAATCAGCCAGCGCATTAAAGAAGGCTCCGCAGATTACCGCTATTTCCCAGAGCCGGATTTGCCACCACTTCATTTATCAGAGGAACTTATTTCCGAAATAAAGGCAAAAACTCCTGAATTGCCAGCACAGCGCCGAGAGCGTTTTGCGCGGGAGTACGGTTCGCCCGAATCCGACATCGCCGTGTTTACGATTAACAAATCGCTCGGTGATTATTTTGAACACGTAGTGAGCGAGTTGGACTCGTTTGATAACTTAAAACATTTGCAACAGCCAGAAGCGGAACATCGTGCCAAAGTTCTGAAACTAGCCTCCAACTATCTGATTACCGAGTTAGCTCGCCATGCGGCGGAGGTCGGCGCCGATCCGGCCGATACAAAGATTTCACCAGAGAGGTTTGCAGATTTAATCGTGCGCGTATTTCACAAAGAGATTTCTTCGTCCGCCGCCCAGACCGTTTTGGCGGAAATGTTTGCTACGGGTGCAACACCGGAGCAGGTGATTCGCGAAAAGGACCTTGCGCAGATGTCGGACGAGGGTGCGCTTGATTCAATTGTTGATGAGGTTATCTCATCCAACCAGCAGGCAGTTGAAGACTTTAAAAAGGGTAAAGAAGCGCCGCTGAAGTTCCTTATAGGAAAAGTCATGGCGGCTAGCAAGGGTAAAGCAAACCCCAGTATTGCCGAAGAAATTTTAAAACGAAAGCTATCATGAAAGAAAAAGTTATTAAGCTGATTAATAAGTTATTTGATTTATTCGAGAAAGAACTGGATCAGATTTTGGCAGAAATTAATCAATCCGAGTAATTATGGAAAGGTTTGAATATAAACAATCTGAACAAAAGGAGGCTTTACCGGAGAAGGGATCGGATATAAAAGAAGCTATAGACAGGATTATGGCATCCAGAGCCAATGATCTTGATCGTAAGGTTGAGCTAGTGCGCGAACACCTCAAAACGAAATCGCCGGAACTTCAAAACCGTTATGGGGGCAGGATAATTAGTTTCCTTAAAAAAGCATCTAGGGGTATGGGTATAGCATGTCTTTTATCGGTTGCCGGACTGTATGGTAATTACGAACGCACACGATATACTGTCCAGGAAAAGTCAGACCCAGATGGAAGTGTTGGATTTGTTCATGAAGATCAAGAAACGACCGATGTTATTAATCTTATGACCGGTAGTAGTGAACTTTCCTCTGCCTTTAAGTTGAAAGTTGCTAGGGACGTTGCTAAATCGTTGTTTCGTGGGCGATTAGAGATTAATTTGCCTCCTGAGATAGATTCTGTTGGAGAAAAAGAATTCAACAACTTACTAGTTAAAGTGATATCTGCTCACAAAGAAAGCCTCATAGCCGATGGTGGTCTGTTGGGAATAGACCTTGTGAATGCTGTAGGAAGAGGCGAAGATTTTGTAGGTTTTCTTATATCAATGCAGTATGGTGGGAAACACAAGAAAGAAATATACGAAATCTTATGGCGATTGGAGCGGGAGTGTGGTAATCCTAAAATAAGGTTAGTTTCTAGAGGCGACAAACATTATCTTGTTTTCAAGGGGAGTAAAGCCAACCAGTTTCGTGCGAGCTATCACCCCATGAGTAATATTATATATCTTTCCTTGGACAAAGCCGGAAACGGACCCTTATCCGACGATTTTATTGCCGAACTAAGCCATGGCAAGCAATTTTCAGAAACACCAGTAACAAGCTCTTTGGTCGGCATTAAAGATTGGATAGGCGTGTTCGGATCGTCTTTATACAATCAGCAGGATATAGACACATCTTATAACGAGCTCTATGATCAAGAAGGGTCCTTGGAACACGAAGCCCACGGGGTTATTGAACCCAAGTTGCGGGACAAAGTACTAGACAGAGTTATAGACCGAGTTATTGAAAATAACCCGCAACTTGTTGTGCAAAGCCGAAAGGGGGACAGTAAAGCTTTAAGAGATCTTAAGTTTAAAATACAATTAATAAAGCCAATGGGCGGAAAAGAATTGGATAGGATTTTAAAGGATAAACTTGCTCTCAAAAACCATGCTTAAAAAAATTATTGCGTTTCTAACGCGTACCCAGCCAGGACACGAAGCGATTCCGTCAATGAAAACAGTTTTAAGAGATGAAAGAATGGATACCCAGCGCGATATGGCTCTGGCTAAGGGGCAAAAAGAACGCGAGGGTGCCGAGTGGCGGGAGAAACAAAAAGAAAAGGAACAAGAAACTCCTGAAGAGTCAAAAATCAGTGAAGTCTGATAAGTTTTTCTATCTGTTCAGTCGAAGTAATCCAGTTAATTTCCTTGTTTCGTTTCCACCATGTCATCTGGCGCTTAGAGTATTTGATGATATCTCGCAAAAGCAGGTTGCGCATTTCTTCTTTTGAAACTTTATTTTGGAGATAATGGGCGATCCAGCGATATTCAAGTCCGAAGTTTTCAAGACGCTTCCAGCCTACGCCTTGGTTGTGGAGTTTTTTTACCTCTGTAACCATGCCGTGCTTCAGGCGATCGTCCAATCTTTTTTCTATTCTTTTGGCGAGTTTTTCTTTTGATAGGTTAATCCCAACCCAGAGCGTATCGTATTTAGATTCAGGTTTTGGTTCCGGAATAGGTTTTCCGGTTTGAGCGATTATTTCCAAGGCGCGGATCAAACGCCTTTTGTTGTGCCGGTCTATGTTGTGAGCGCGCCTCGGGTCAAGTTTTCGCAACATCTCAAAGAGATGCTGCGCGCTGAACTTGTTGAAGTGTTTCCTTAATTTTTTATTCGGTGGGACTTCGGGCAGTGTAGCGGTTCCCAAGAGAGCGTCTATATAAAATCCAGTTCCGCCGCAAATAATGGGGAGTTTTCCGCGACTATGAATGTCTAAAATCGCTTTTTCTGCGAGTTGGATATACCTTGCAACCGAAAAGTCTTTCTTAGGATCGGCAACATCAAGGAGATGATGGGGGATCATGCGTTGTTCTTGTTTTGTCACCTTGCCGGTGCCAATGTCCATTCCTTTGTATACCTGTCGCGAATCGGCAGAAATAATCTCGCCCTTAAAACGCTTTGCTAACTTTATAGCCAAGCTTGATTTGCCCGATGCGGTCGGGCCTACAATGATGATGACTTTTAGTTTACTTTTCGGCATTTATTGATAGTATAGCCACACCCTAGCAAAGGAGGGCCAAAGTGAAAAGGCTTCTGGGGCTGATCCGCAAGGCACCATGGCACTTCTTTGCCGTGGCCATCCTGAACGTAGACTTGGTAGTGATGCCAACCTTGCGCTACCTGGGCGTGAGGGGCTGGTGGCTCTTTGGAATCTGTGCCGTGGCAGTTTCCATTGAGTTTCACTACTGGTTCTGGTTGACGGGCACTACGCTCAAAAACCCGACAAGGTTTCAATACCTTGTGTACTCGTTCGTACAGTTTTTGGACGGCTGGCTAGCAGATGCCACGCACTTTACAAACGGGTATATCAACGGGACACTCAAGGTCATGGGCTGGGCGGTAAGCCACCTGGCGATGATCACGTGGGGAGCCGCGCCTTTTGCTCTCTGGGCTCCTGGCCTCGTTTTCTGCAAAGCCAAGCGGTGGCAGAGCGGATACTGGTCAATGTTCATGGGCAACCTAATCAAAGTTGGCTACTTCATTCTGGGCTGGGAAGTGGTGTTTTCTTTGATCAGGTCCCTGTCAGTTTCTTCCTAAGCCAAAGGAAGCCGTGGGCCGTCGTGAGACGGCCTTTCGTTTTAGGTCTAGAGTTGCTTTGTTTTAATTTCTTTTTCTAATTGAGAAATAAAGTCACCGAGTTTTTGAACGCCGAGATCACCCTTTCCGCGCTGGCGGACTGCCACGCCTTCGGCTGCGGCTTCTTTTTCGCCGACAACTAATAAGTAGGGGATCTTTTGCATTTCAGCATTGCGGATTTTTTTGCCGATGGATTCGTTTTGGTCATGAAGCTCAACGCGAATTCCCAGGTTGGATAGTTGTTTCAAAACATTACCCGCATATTCGTTTACCTTGTCTGAAACTGGGAGAATAGCGACTTGCACCGGCGCCAACCAAACTGGAAATGCTCCAGCAAAGTGTTCAATAGCAACCGAGAGGAATCGTTCAATTGATCCCATGATTGCACAGTGAATCATGACGATTCTTTCTTTTTCTCCCTTTTCGTTTACGCACGTCAGATCAAACCGTTCAGGCAGGTTCATATCTAACTGTATGGTTGCGATCTGATGAAGTCTTCCAATCGCGTCTTTGCCCAAGAAATCAATTTTGGGGCCGTATAAAGCCGCTTCACCGACAGCTTCAGTTGCCTTAACCCCACGCTCTTTAACCAGTTCTCTTAGCTTATCTTCGGCATTTTTCCAGAGTTCAGGCGTACCAAGGTACTTTTCAAAATGTTCCGGGTCATGCAGAGACAGGCGGATGGAAAGCTCAAATCCAAAAGCACCGTAGAATTCGGAGATTATGTCCCACACCTTAAATATCTCGTCCTTCACTTGGGAGTGGCGGCAAAATACATGAGCATCATCTTGGGTGATTGCTCTTACGCGAGAAAGCCCGGCGAGTTCGCCTGATTGTTCGTCGCGATAGACTTTGGTGGTTGAAGCGTAGCGCTGGGGGAGTTCGCGATAGCTCCACGGCCGTCGCGCATAAATCTGCGTATGATGCGGGCAGTTCATTGGTTTCATTGCAAACACGTGTCCCTCGCGCGTAGTTATCTTGAGGAGCTCATCCTTAAACTTTTCCCAGTGTCCGCTGGTCTCATATAAATCTTTCTTGGTGATGTGAGGAATATCTACCTGTACATATCCGCGCGCTTTGCGGAGTTCCCAAACAAAAGAATCTAAGAGGTTGCGAACGAGCGTTCCTTTCGGTGTCCAAAGCGGTAGTCCGCTGCCAACGAGTTCGGAGAATACGAACAAATCCAATTCCGGCCCGAGCTTTTTGTGATCCCGCTTCTTTGCTTCCTCAAGCATCGCCACATGGTCTTCAAGTTCTTTGGGTGTTGCGAAGGCAAGCCCGTAGATGCGGGTTAGCATTTTGTTTTTTTCGCTTCCGCGCCAGTAGGCGCCAGCAAGGTGGGTCAACTTGAATGCCTTAGGATCAATTTCTTTTGCGTTTTCAACATGGCCCCCGCGGCATAGATCGTCATAACTGCCTGAAGTGTAAATGGTAAGCTTGTCGCCCTTCTCTGAAAACTCATCAATAAGCTCCAGCTTGTATGGGTTGTCTTTGAATATTTTTCTGGCCTCATCGGCGGAAACTTCTTTGTGTGAGAACGTGGTCCAGGTTTTCAAAATCTCGCGCATTTTTTCTTCTATCTTTGGCAAATCTTCATCTGAAATTGGCTTCGGAAGTTCAAGATCATAATAGAAACCATTTTCAATGGCCGGGCCGATGGCGCGTTTGGTGTCGGGATACAGTTCTAAAACAGCCGCGGCGAGTAGGTGGGCGAGCGAGTGGCGTAGGTGTTCAGGATTCATAAAACTAAGCCTAGCAGAAACCAAGCTTGAAATAAAGGGCGTTTTGCTGTTTTAGGCCGTTGCTACCATGGATTTTACGGATTCGCAGATAATCTTCGGAGAGCCGTCTTTGTTATCAATTCTGCCCTGGATCATAACGATGCCATTCTCATTCCACACGTTAGGGTATTTTTCAAGTATGCTCGGAAAGACCACGACTTCAATTTTTGAGCTCAAGTCTTCAACGGCGGAAAAAATCATCGGCTTTCCGTTTTTGGTAGTGATTCTCTGAACGCGGGTGATAATTCCGCCGACTCTTACAGAATTCCCAATGTTGGCGGCGGCAATTTTAATTGGCGTAATTTTGTTTAGCGCAAATGATTCTTTGTGGGCGGAAAGCGGATGGGCGGAAACATAAAGACCGAGCAGTTCCTTTTCCCATAAAAGTTTTTCGGCTGCGGTAGCTTCTGTGGGCGCGGCGGCAAGTTTAAGCGGGGGCAAAGGAGCAAGTGAATCTTCGCCAAACAAGCTTGTTTGGCCGCCGAGGGCGCTTTTTTGTTTTTCACGGGCGTGCGCGAGCAGTGTTTCCGTATTAAATAAAAGCTGATTGCGCTCGCCTAAAGCATCCAAAGCCCCTCCCTTAATAAGGCTCTCAAGAGATTTTTTATTTAAATCCTTGCTTTGCACGCGGATTACCAGGTCTTCTATATCTTTAAAATTTCCGTCCTTTTCCCGCTCGCTTATGATGCCTTCCACAACATGTTCGCCTACGTTCTTGATGGTGTGAAGGCCGAAACGGATTTCGTCGGTGGCCGGCTGTTCAGCGCCGATTGACCCTGCTTTAATGACCGAGAATCCTTTGAATGAAAAGTTTACATCCGGCGGCTCTACCGGGATTCCCATGCGTTTACACTCCGTAATTATTTCGCCGATTTTTTCGGTGTCCCCGGATTCGGCGGAAAGAACGGCGCACATATATTCGGCAGGGAAGTTCGCCTTCATGTACGCGGTCTGATAGGCGACGCGCCCATAGCAGGCGGCGTGGGCTTTGTTAAAACCGTAACCCTGGAACGGTTCGAAGAGGTTCCAAATCTCTTCGGCCTGTTCTTTGGTCATGTTGCTGTGGGTTTGGCAGCCAGCAACGAATATCTCATGCTGTTTAGCCATCTCGGCCGGAATTTTTTTGCCGACTGCCTTGCGGAATTTATCCACGGTCTCCCAGTTGTATCCGGCAAGGCTCATCGCGGTGAATAAAAGGTCGTCCTGATAAACCAGGATTCCATAAGATTTATCTAAGAACTCTTCCACTTTGGGGTGGAAATATGTTATCGGGCTTTTGCCATGTTTTCGGGCGATGTATTCCGGGATGTTGTTCATTGGGCCCGGGCGGTAAAGCGCAACCATGGCATTAATGTCGTGGATTACGGTCGGCTTAAGATCCATGAGATGTTTGGTCATGCCAGAACCGTTAAGCTGGAACAGGCCTTCGGTTTCTCCCTTGGCGAGCATGGAGAAAGTCTTCGGATCATCAAACGGTATTTTTTCTATATCCATTTGGATGCCGCGATGTTCTTTCACCAGCCGAACCGCATCTTCCAAAATCGCCAGATTGCGAATTCCGAGAAAGTCCAGTTTTGTAAGCCCGACACCGTCTTCGCCGACGGTGTACATGTCGTACTGAGTAATCAGGCGGTCGCCCTCTTTGGGGTCAAACTGAATCGGTACATATTCAATTAGCGGTTTTGGGGCGATTACTACGCCGGCTGCGTGGACTGATACATGGCGGACCGTGCCTTCCAGTTTTTTTGCGACGTCAAGAATCTGTTTTACCTCTCCGTCATGCTCGTACATTTTCTTAAGTTCCGGCTCAAGCTCCATCGCGTGGTCAATGGTCATCGGGAATCCTTGGGAACCCATTTGAATAAGTTTTGCGATTCTATCCCCCAATTCATAAGATTTGCCGAGTGCGCGGGCAACATCCCTGACCGCCCCGCGGGCCATCATGGTTCCAAAGGTTCCGATTTGGGCGACTTTGTCCTCACCGTATTTCTTTTTGGCATAGGCTATGACTTCTTCTCGGCGATTGTCGGCAAAATCCATGTCTATATCGGGTGCCGATGGGCGGAAGGGATTTAAAAAGCGTTCAAAAGGAAGCTGAAACTCAAGCGGATCAACATTTGTAATGCCTGACAGGTAGGCGACCAATGAACCGGCAGCCGATCCGCGTACGGTGGTATAAATGTGGGATTCCTTAGCGAACTTTAAAAGATCGGCGACAACTAAAAAATAAGGAGCGTAATTTTTCTGCTTGATAATGTCCAACTCATACTGGCGGCGCTGTTCCGATTCCGGATTGTCCACCAGGCCTTTTTCCTTGGCGCCTTGCAGGGTAAGTTCGTCTAGCATCTGATCGGCGGTCTTGCCTGGTTCCAGGGCAAAATCTGGGAAAATAAACTTGCCCAACGTTAGGTCAACATTGCATTGCTCCGCAATTTTCTCGGTGTTGGCAACTGCTTCCGGAATATCCTTAAACATTTCCAGAGCTTCCTCCGTAGAAATAAAGTGATAGTGTCCGTCGCCGGAAAAGATTCCGGTATCCGTCACGTCGGTGTTGGTGGAAATGGCGACCAGGGTTTTATGCGCAAATGCGTCTTCCGTGTGCAGATAGTGGGAGTCCTGCGTGCCGACCAACGGGATGTCAAACTTTTTTGCGAGGCTGATCAGAGCTCCGCGCCACTCCTCAAAATCTTCAATTTCGGGGTGGTGCATTATCTCAATGTAATAATTTTCTTTTCCGAAAATATCCTGGTGTTCTTTGATCACCGCTTCAGCCTTCCCCATGTTGCCGGACTGTATCGTGCGTCCAAGTTCGCTTCCAAGGCATCCGGACAAGGCGATGACGCCCTCGGAGTGTTTGCGGAGCAGTTCTTTGTCGGTGCGGGGCTTGTAGTAGTACCCTTCAAGATGGGCGGCGGTGGTTAGCTTGATTAGGTTCTGGTAGCCGATGTTGTTCTTGGCGAGGAGGGTCAGGTGGTAGCGCTTGTTGTCTATGCCCGGCTCTTTGTCAAAACGCGTGCGATTGGCAACGTACGCTTCAACGCCGATAATCGGTTTGATGCCGGCCTTAACGCAGGCCATATAAAACTCAATTGCGCCGTACATGGCGCCGTGGTCCGTAAGTCCGATTGCCGGCATGTCGTGTTCTTTAGCCAGCTTGACCATGTCATCAATTTGAGAGAGTCCGTCCAGGAGGGAGTAGTGCGAGTGGGTATGAAGATGGACGAAGTGTGACATAAGCAATAAAGAAGCCTGTGCAGGTTATTTTGGAAACCTGCCATATTTATTATAAATTAATGTCCCGCCGCCTAACCCGCATGGTTTCCAAAATAACCTGCTTCGGCTAAGACAGCACGTATTCTAGCACTCGTTTCAACGAGCTCAATGTTGACAAGAAGTATTCTGATGTTGAAGGTCCTCGGGAGTTGCGCGCGGTCTATTTTTCTGGTAAGCTATTTCCCAGTCTGTTTAACCTAATAAACGAAACATGGCAGTACCAAGACACCACATGGCGAAGGGCAAGCAGGGTCGCCGCCGATCACATTTAGCGCTGAAAGCGTCCAAGCTTAGCGTCTGCACGCATTGCAAAAAGCCGATTAGTTCTCACACCGTCTGCAAATTTTGTGGCTACTATAAAGGTCGCCAGGTTATAGACGTTCTCGGTAAGGCGATGAAGAAGCAAGAAAAGCGCAAACAGCGCCAACAGTCTTAGTTTAGATTACCAACCGTGGCCTCACGACATCTTTCCCGATCCGTTGCCATGCAGTCCCTCTACGAATGGGATTTCAAAGGCCGCAAGCCTGAAATATTAGACGCGATTATTGAGCGCAATATTTCGGAATTCGGCGTGGGCCTTGAAGAGACTGATTTTATCCGAAATCTTATTCACGGCGTGATAGAGCACCTGGACAACCTGGACCAGATTATTGAGAAAGCCGCCCCGCAGTGGCCGCTGGATCAGATCGCCATTGTGGATCGCAACATTTTGCGCCTTGGGTTGTTTGAACTTTTATTCGGTAAGCGCGAGGAAGTTCCGCCAAAAGTTGCGATTAATGAAGCGATTGAATTGGCCAAATCATTCGGAGGCGAATCTTCGGGTAGGTTCATTAACGGAGTTTTAGGGACGGTCTACCGCGAGATAGGCGAGCCGGGCAAGGACGATGCGCCCAAGACTGACAAACCCGTCTCGCCGATGGCGAGCCGAGGCGGAGAAGAAAAGCCGAAAGAGGAGCCGCAACCGGCTTCAGAAGCATAACCGCATTCCGACTCTCATTTCTGCATTGTCCGCACATCGCGGAGAATGAGGAACTGAAAACCGGAGTTCCATACCATGCCAGCAAAACCAGCGCCAGAGCTAGAAAGTTTAATTGCTTATCCGTTCAAGGATAAGAACCTCCTTCGCCAAGCATTAACCCATCGTTCATACATCAACGAAAACCCTTCCTGGGACGTTGATCACAATGAACGGCTGGAGTTTTTGGGCGACGCCGTGCTTGAACTCGTCGTGACCGAGTATTTGTACCGCAACTATCCGAATCCGGAAGGCGAGATGACCAACTGGCGCGCCGCGCTCGTAAACGCAACTATTCTCGCGGGTATTTCCAATGAGTTTAAACTCAATGATTACCTTATGCTTTCGCGCGGGGAATCAAAAGATACCGGCCGCGCCCGCCATTACATCTTAGCCAACGCGATGGAGGCGCTTATCGGCGCAATCTATTTGGACGGGGGATACGAACCCGCCAAAGTATTCATTGATAAGTTTATCATCACAAAACTTCCCGAGATTATTAAAGACGGAACTTACCGCGACTCAAAAAGCATGTTCCAGGAGGAATCGCAGGATCGTATGGGCATTACGCCGACCTATGATGTTTTGGAAGAATGGGGACCGGATCATGCTCGCAATTTCCGCGTCGGGGTGTTCCTTGGTTCTGAAATGATCGCTTCCGGCGAGGGTCCCTCAAAACAAGAAGCCCAACAGCAAGCCGCTCAAGAAGCACTCAAGAAGAAAGGATGGGAGTAGCCCGCCAAGTTTACTTGCCAAAATGGGGCTATTCTGATAGGATATTCAGGCTATGTTGAAGATAAGACTCCAAAGGATCGGCAAGCGTGGACAGGCTCATTTCCGCGTTGTCATCCAAGAACACACCGAAAAAGCCAAGGGTAAATCCTTGGAGCTTTTGGGCTCATACAACCCACACCAGAAAGTCCTCAATGTTCAAAAAGAACGCATTGAATACTGGATGTCCAAGGGTGCGCAGATTTCTCCAACCGTAAACAACCTGATGGTTAACTATAAAGTCTGGGATCGTCCGAAGATGATAAGCTGGAAGCCAAAGAAGAAAGAAGGCGGCGCTCCAACTGAAGCCGCAGCTCCGGCGCCTGCCGCCGAGCAGGCATCTGGCGAGGCACAGCCGGAAGCACAAGCTGCGCCGGCCCAATAAATCTGATACTCAAAAAGGGGCCGCAAGGCCTCTTTTGATTGATGAGGGTCGGAGCTGTCTCATGCAAGACCGTGCGGGTAGGCAGTGGGTTCATTTGTTTATAATAAAAAATGGCGGGGCTTGCATGGGACAGTCCGACTAATAAGACATGAAATATCCTGCGCTTAAAAAAAATAATCCAAAACTATTCAAACTCTTGGCAAAAGAGCAAAAGCGCCGTGCGGAGGTTATTAATTTAATTCCGTCGGAGAATTTTGTTTCGGAGGCTGTTTTGGAAGCTCTGGCCACGCCGTTTACCGATAAATACGCGGAAGGTAAACCGCACATGCGTTATTATTTTGGAAATTTGGTGGTAGACGAAATGGAGGACCACGCCAAAGAACTCGCGCTTAAGATTTTTAGGCTTTCTCTAAAGAAGTGGGGTGTGAATGTTCAGCCGTATGCCGGAAGCATTGCGAACCTAGCGGTGTACGCCGGGCTGACAAAAACGGGAGATAAAATCCTTGGTATGTCTTTGGACCATGGCGGCCACCTCACGCACGGCCACAAAGCGAGCATGACGGGGCAATGGTGGAATTTTGAACACTATGGTGTTGGAAAAGATGGCAGGATTGATTATGCCGAAGTCGCTAGGTTGGCAAAAAAGCACAAACCGAAGATTATTGTTTGCGGCGGATCGGCGTATTCCCGCACGATAGATTTTAAAAAGTTTTCAAAGGTTGCAAAAAGCATCGGAGCATGGCTTGTCGCGGATGTTTCTCACATCGCTGGACTTATCGCCGGCGGGGCGCACCCATCACCGTTTCCATTTGCAGATATTGTAACTACTACGACCCATAAAACCCTCCGCGGCCCTCGCGCGGCCGTGATCTATGCGCGCCAGGAACTTATGCCGGCGATAGACAAGGCGGTATTCCCGGGCCTACAAGGTGGTCCGCATGAAAACACCATCTTTTCTCTGGCGGTTGCCCTGGAAGAAGTGCTAAAACCAAAGTTTAAGTCCTATATTCGGCAGGTGATTAAAAACTCAAAGGCTTTGGCTAAAGCGCTTGTCGCTGAAGGATTTAAGATTGTTTCGGGCGGGACGGACAACCATCTCATGCTTGTAGACTTGTCTCCGCTGGGCATTTCAGGAAAAGAAGCGGGGGAGATTCTTGAAAGCGTTGGAATTATTGTGAATAAAAACGCCATTCCTTTTGATGTAAGAAAACCATGGGATCCATCGGGCATCCGCGTGGGCACACCCGCAGTTACCACGCAGGGAATGAAAGAATCAGACATGAAAAAGATTGCAAAGCTTATTGCTGGTATACTAAAGAAGAATATCTCTCTTTCTGTTTCGCGAAAAGAAGTTTCCGCGCTTTTACACTAACGCACACCGGCATGAATATTGACGGAACAACTATCGCCAATAAAGTTCTCGGACAGGTGACCGAGGAAATTCGTAACTCCGGGAAAGAGCTTCATTTAGTTGCCGTCGTGGTTGGAGATGATCCAGGCCTTAAAAAGTTTGTGGAACTCAAGAAAAAAGCCGCCGAAAGTATCGGTATTCAATTCTCCGCCTACAAATTTGACGGCGATGCAGAAAAACAAAAGGAAGTAGTTGCTACACTTAAGTTTCTTGCTGACGACCCGTCTGTAAACGGTATTCTTATTGAACTTTCGTTGCCGCCTGGATGGGATACTCAAAAAATCCTTGACCTGGTTCCGGATGCGAAAGATGTAGATGTCTTATCGTCCTTGGCGCAAAAAGATTTTTATAACAATACAGCGAAGATATTACCGCCCGCAGTTGGTGCTCTCAAAATGGTAATTGATGAACACAAAGTTTCTTTAAAAGGAAAAAGGGTTGCAGTATTCGGGCAGGGGATGCTTGTCGGAAAACCGATTGCGCATTGGCTTAAACAGCAAGGTGCGACAGTAGACAGGATTGATGAAAATACCCCAAACCCTGAACGCTATTCCCTGAACGCTGATGTAATTATTTCTGGCGTGGGCAAACCGGGGCTTATTAGGGAGGATATGGTTAAAGGCGACGCAATTCTTATTGACTACGGTTTTGGTAAAAAGGGGAGCAAGATGCTCGGCGATGTAAATTTTGAAGCTGTTTCTAAAAAGGCGAGCTTGATAACTCCGGTTCCCGGCGGCATGGGCCCGCTTGTGATTGCCGCGGTACTGCAGAACTTGGTTGAGCTGGGCAAATAACTTAGCGGGGTGGGATTTGCCCTCGGTCTACAGCCTTAAGCACAAACATAAAACACCCCTGTCGGGGTGCTCTATTCTGGTGCCCGGGGTGGGACTTGAACCCACAAGGGCTTGCGCCCACACGATTTTGAGTCGTGCGTGTATGCCATTCCACCACCCGGGCTCAACCTAAAGACTTTAGCATTTCTGGGGTGATTTTTCAACGTTTTTTCGGTTGCTTTTGGTTTTGGGCATGCTATGATTTGAGCATCGTATTCTAAGAAATCTCATGGCAAGGATTATCGCAATCTGTAACCAAAAAGGCGGCGTGGGCAAAACCACAACTGCCATCAATCTCGGAGCATATCTTGCCGCGGCCGGAAAGTTTGTACTCTTGGCGGATCTTGATTCTCAAGCTAATGCGACCGTCGGTCTGGGTGTACAGCTTGCTTCGGAATCCCAGAATGTGTACCACGCGCTCATTGATGATCTCAATCCGGAGGTTTTAATCCGCAAAACCAGTTTATTCGGATTTGATATTCTGCCAGCCAGCCAAAACTTGGCTGGGGCGACGGTTGAGCTTGTTTCCATGGATAGCCGCGAGTCGCGCTTGAAAAAAGTTCTAGGCGCGGTGCGCGGAAATTACGATTACATTCTGGTTGACTGCCCGCCGTCGCTCGGACTTTTAACCATCAACGCTTTAGCCGCCGCCGAACAGGTGTTGATTCCTGTTCAATGCGAATACTATGCCCTTGAGGGACTCGGACAGTTGATGAATACGATTGATTTAGTGAAGGGGAGCGTGAATCCGGATTTGCAGGTCTTGGGCGTTGTGCTTACAATGTATGATAAGCGCAACCAGTTGGCGCACCAGGTAGTGAACGAAGTGATGAAGAATTTTCCAGGCAGGGTTTTTGAAGCGATGATTCCGCGCACGGTATCGCTCGCCGAAGCGCCAAGCTTCGGAAAAACAATTCTTCAATTTGATCCTGGTTCTCGCGCCGCTCGTGCATATCACCAGCTGGCAGAAGAAATCTTAAAACTTTCATAATGAATATGGCAAAAAAATTATTCGGACTTGGCAAAGGGCTCGGCTCATTGATACCGTCGCCGACTTCGCGCCCCGAGACTTCAAAAGAAAATATATTTTATGTTGAGGTGGTCAAGGTTCGTCCGAACCCTGACCAACCACGCCGTGATTTTGATCAGAACGCCCTAAAAGAACTGGCGGCGTCCATTCGCAAATACGGCGTGCTCCAGCCGTTATTGGTTTCAAAAATGGAAGAAGAAACCGGCCGAGGTTTGAACGTGTTTTATCAGTTGATTGCCGGTGAGCGTCGGTTGCGCGCCTCGCAATTAGCCGGATTGCCCCAAGTACCGGTGGTTATCCGCGATGAACCTCCGGCGGGCCAGGCAAAATCGGAGCGTCTTGAGCTTGCGCTTATTGAAAACCTCCAACGCGAAGATTTAAACCCGATGGAAGAAGCGCAGGCCTATACGCGCCTGGTGGCTGAATTTAATATGACGCAGGATCAGATTGCGGTTAAGGTTGCGAAGTCGCGGCCTGCGGTTGCCAATGCCTTGCGTTTACTGAAGCTCCCTAAATATATCCAGGATGCTCTGCGCGACGGACGGCTTACTGCCGCTCACGCCCGTGCCCTCTTATCGTTTGACGACGAAACAAAACAAAAAGCGGTGTATCAGCAGATTCTAATCGGCGGATTTTCATCTAAGGATACCGAGGCCAGCGCGTCAGCTGACAAAAACACTACCGGTAAACAAAAACCGGATGGCCGGTTTATAGAACTTCAGAAAAATCTAGGCGAAAAACTTAGCGTTCCGGTCTTGATCAAAAGCGGAACCAAGGGCGGACACATCATGATAAGGTTCGCTACTCTTGAGCAACTCAACACGATCGCGAAAAATATTATAGATTAGTTAGGCAGCTTCCTCTTTGGTGAGTTTGCGGGTGTTCTTACACTTCGGGAAGTTTGAGCAAGCGATAAAGCGTCCGAAACGCCCGACGCGAATAATAAGGTCGCCGGTTCCGCATTTGTCGCACTTTTCTCCAGTTTTCTCCACCGGCATTGCAGGTTTTGCTTCCTTCAAAACATTTTTGCAGGTTGGGAAGTTTGAGCAGGCGATAAACTTACCGAAGCGTCCGCGCTTCACAATCATCGGATTCCCGCACTTATCGCAGATTTTATCGGTTGTTTCGGTTTCTTCGGCTTTCTTTTGCGCCTTGGCCTCTTCCATTCTTGAAGCGAGTTGGACTTCAAGCGGTTCATAAAACTCACGCACTACCGGCGCCCATTCAATCTTTCCATTTGCAATGTCATCAAGTTCGTCTTCCATATGCGAGGTAAAGGCAATATCCACTATTTTAGGGAAATGTTCAACCAAGTAGTCGTTCACAAGCTTGCCAATTTCGGTCGGATGAAAATATCGCGATCGATCCTTCTCCACATACCGGCGGGTTTGAATGGTTGAAATAATGCTGGCGTAAGTGGACGGCCGACCGATGCCTTCTTTTTCCAGGGTTTTAATAAGAGACGCTTCATTAAATCTCGCCGGAGGTTTGGTTGCGTGCTGTTCAGGCTTCAGTTCTTTAAGATCAAGCTCCTGACCGACCTCTACTATTGGTAATTCAGTTTCCTCAAATTTGACCGGGTAAATCTTTAAAAAACCGTCAAATTTTAGGGTTGAACCATTTGCGCGGAATGTGTATTTACTAGCTTCAATATCTATTGCCGCGGCATCAAAAATTGCCTTCGGCATCTGGGATGCTACGAATCTCCGCCAGATTAGTTCGTAAAGCCTTGCTTGTTGGGGTTCAAGCTCTTTTGCCATCTGTTCCGGAGTGCGTGTGGGGTCTGTCGGACGAATTGCTTCGTGGGCTTCTTGCGCGTTCTTTGATTTTTTTGTGAACACGCGAGCCTCAAAATACTTTTCGCCCAATGTTTCTGTGATGTATGATTTTACGGCGGCAATGGATTCGGTAGAAAGGTTTACCGAATCCGTGCGCATGTAGGTAATATAGCCGGCTTCGTATAAGCGCTGGGCGAACATCATAGTTTGCTTTGATGAATAGCGAAGTTTTTTAGCGGCATCTTGCTGAAGCGTGCTGGTGGTAAACGGCGAAAACGGCGAACGGGCAACTTCTTTGCGGTCCACGCTCGCGACCTTCCAGCTTGCACCCTCAAGCGCACTGACTATTTCGTCCGATTCGGCCTTATTTTTTATAGAAAGTTTTTCAAGCGTTTTGTCGCCGATCTTTATAAGTTCCGAAAGAAAAGATTTATCAGATTTTTTCGGCGCTACTAATGCGCCAATAGTCCAATACTCTTCGGGAACAAACTTTTCTATTTCTCGCTCGCGGTCAACGATTAAGCGCACCGCCACTGATTGTACGCGCCCCGCGGAAAGTCCGCGGTAATAGCGCTTCCATAAAATAGGGGAAAGCTTATAGCCGACGAGACGGTCTAAAACTCGGCGCGCCTGCTGGGCATCAACCAGGTTTTGATCAAGTGTTCTCGGGTGGGCGATCGCTTCCTCAATTGCGTGCTTGGTGATTTCGTGGAATACGACGCGCTCAACCTTTTTTATGGGATCTTTTTTCTTGGCGGATTTTTTGCCTAATCCCAGCACCTGCGCTAAGTGCCAAGAAATTGCTTCGCCTTCGCGATCAGGATCGGTAGCAAGAAGAATTTCATCCGCCTTAGCCGCTTCCTTTTTAAGAGCGGTTACGTTTTTCTTGGCCTTGGTCGGGATGATATACGACGGTTCAAAGTTTTTCTCAACATCTACGCCAAGCTCGCCTTTGGGCAAGTCGCGGATGTGTCCGAATGACGAGGTAACGACAAAATCGCTCCCGAGAAATCGGGAGATTGTTTTTGCTTTCGTGGGCGATTCTACGATTACAAGACGCATCGGTATGTAAGGATACGGACTAAATCAAGATTCGTCAAATTTATGTTTTTAAGCGCTCCGGTATTTTCCATGTCCATCACTTATAATATGACCCTGAATTTCAAGCATTGCTAAGGCAACATTTAATTCGGATGCGTTAATCCCGCAGGTTGAAATTATCTCGTCTGCTGACAATATTCCGCGTTCGGATAGTGATGCTAAGATTGCCTTTTGGACTGGGTCCGAAAGATTTACTGTTTTACGGGGAGAGTTTTCTCCTGTCAGGCCGTAACCAAATAAAATATCATCCGGCGCAGTTACCAATTTTGCGCCTTGTTTGAGAAGCCAGTTTGTTCCGCGGGCGAGTGGGCTGAAGATATTTCCGGGCACGGCAAAGACATCCCGGTTTTGTTCAGCAGCTAAGCGGCCGGTAATCAGAGAACCTGACTTTTCGTCCGCCTCAATTACGAGCGTACCAACGGAAAGACCGCTAATAATCCGGTTGCGCATCGGAAAACTTCCCTTAAAGGCGGGATCTCCGGATTCGTATTCGGAGATAATTAAGCCTCCCTGATCTAAAATCCGCATCGCAAGCTTAAAATTAGAGCGCGGACCGATGCACTCGTTGTTTACGCCGGAACCGAGAACCGCAATTGTCGGTCCGCCGACATCAAGAGTGGATTCGTGGGCGGCCGCATCCACGCCAAGAGCCAGGCCGCTGACAATCGTGAAACCTGCTCGTACGAGAGATGGAACAAGATGGCCAACGGCTTGCCGGCCGTAGCTTGTCATCTTTCGCGTGCCGACAACCGCAAAACATTCGCTTGTGAGCAAGTCCGTATTTCCTCGGCAAAAAAGTTTTTTAGGAAAATCCGGAATCTCCGCCAGTCGTTTTGGAAACTTTGGCGATGATTTTTGAATGACGGAGATTTTTTCGCGCGCCATTAGTAAAGGATACGCGATGCGAATGTCATGTGTCAAAAGGTTGGCAAACTGTTCCCGGCGGTGGTAAGGTGGTTTTATGTCTGAACTGAGGCTTTCTATTGTTATTCCAGCCCGTAATGAGTCTGGGCGCATCGGGACGACCCTGGCGTCTGTCGCCGAGTATTTATCTCGGCAGAGTTATAATTCGGAAGTGCTCGTGGTAGACAACGCCTCTACTGACAACACTTCGGCCGCAACCTTAGTTTTTTCGGACCGCATTAAAAATCTAAGCGTAGTCCGCGAACCCCGCGGAGGTAAAGGGTACGCTGTTACCGCCGGCATGCGGGCGGTAAGAGGGGATCTTAAGATTTTCATGGATGCCGACAATGCAACGGATATAAGCCAGCTGGACCGCCTTTTGCCGTTCATAGAGCTAGGCTATGACGTCGTAATCGGATCAATTGCCGTACCCGGCGCGGTAATTTCAAAAACAGAACGAGAACCTTGGTGGCGCGTCATGCTGGGCAAGACTGGCAATCTTGTGACTCGCTTGCTCGCTGTTCCGGGAATTCACGATACTCAGCGCGGGTTCAAACTTTTTACAGCCAAGGCGGCGGATGATATTTTTCCCCGACTTAACATATTCGGCTGGACGTTTGATTTTGAAGTGTTAGCTATTGCCAGATCAAAAGGATATCGGATTAAAGAGGTTCCCATTGAATGGCGCCACGATTCAGATTCACGCGTTACCATTTGGGCGTACCCGCAAGCCTTGCGAGACGCGTTTGTCGTGGCTTGGCGCCGTCTAACGAGACGCTATAAGTCCTAATCTGGTACAATGTCCTAATGGATAAGCTCGTTATCGCAAACTGGAAGGCCGCCCCCGCAACCCTTGAGGATGCGAGGGAACTGGCGCGCAATTTATTAAAGATAAAAACGGATTCCGTAAACGTTGTAATCTGTCCGCCAATGCCGTTTCTGGAAGAAATTTCAAAGGAAATTTCCGGTTCCGGAATTATACTTGGTGCACAAGACGTTGCACCAGGAACCGAACGCGGGCAAACCGGAGAAGAAACCGCTGAAATGCTTGCCGGGTTGGGTGTTCGGTATGTCATCGTCGGGCATTCGGAACGTCGCTGGAAACTCGGGGAACCGGATGAAATCGTAAAGCAGAAACTTATTTCTGCCTTGGCTGCCGGGTTAACGCCGATTGTCTGTCTTGGCGAAAAAACTCGCGAAGGCGACTGGGAAGATTTTCTGCGTGCTCAAACTAAATCGGTCCTTGCCTCCCTGAGCGAATCGGAAATAAATAAGTGCGTATTGGCCTATGAACCGGTATGGGCTATCAGTACCAATCCGGGCGCCCAAGCGGACACGCCGGAATCGGCGTCTGCGGCGGTCAAAATTATCTTGCAGGAAATTTCTGCGCATCCCAAGATTCTTTACGGCGGGTCGGTTAATCCGGAAAACGCCAAAACATTTTTATCCAGCCAAGTCTTTAATGGAGTATTGGTTGGCGGAGCGAGCTTGAACGCAGATGATTTTTCAAAGATTGTTTCCGCGGCAAAAGATTAAATGAAGAACATTTCTGATTATATTAACGATATTTCCGGCAAGCACGTTATATTGCGCGCCGATCTTGATGTACCTGTTGCGGACGGCAGGATCTCCGAGACGTTCAGAATCGAACGGCAAAAAGATGCCGTTGCGTTGTTACGAGAGCATGCGGCGAAAACGCTTATCGTCGCTCATTCCGGAGAGCTGGAATCTTTTCAGTCGATATTCAGCGAAATAAAAAATATTCTTGGCGCCGACATTGTTTTTATAGACAGCCTTGACGGCATAGCCGAGTTTTTGAGCGGGGAAGCGAAAGTCGGTCTTTTAGATAATTTGCGCCGATGGCCGGGAGAAAAAGCCAATGATCCTGAATTTTCTACTACGTTGGCCAATGGATTTGATGCATATATAAATAATGCATTTGCCGAATGCCACCGTGACTATGCATCAATGTCGGGAATTCCTAAAATTCTTCCGGCATACGCCGGCCCGGTTGTGATTGAAGAAGTAAAAAACTTATCCGAAATTTTAGATGCGCCATCCGAAGGCAAGGTTGTAATAATCGGCGGCGCTAAGGCGAGTACAAAAGTGCCGGTTATTAAAAATCTGATTGATAAGTCAGAGATTGTCTTAGTTGGCGGTGTAGTCGCAAACGACTTGTTAAAAACTAATGGTGTTGATGTGGGGGCATCCAGGGTTGATGAAAATATCCCCGAACTCCTTGAGGGATTGGATATAAACAGTCCAAAACTTAAAATACCGACTGATTGGAGAGAGGAGAGCGGAAAGATTTTTGACATCGGTCCGAAAACTGAAAATATGTACGCTCAATTTATCAATCAAGCCAAGCTTGTTATTTGGAATGGACCGATGGGTATGTTTGAAAATGACTTCAGTAAAGGAACTCGCGCGGTTGCGGAGGCGATTATTAGCAGTTCTATAAAAAGTATTATCGGCGGAGGCGATACCGTTTCTGCCATTGGCAAATTTAGAATCCCACTGGATAAATTTTCATTTGTCTCAACCGGCGGAGGAGCGATGTTATCTTTTTTGGCTGGCGACACGCTCCCAGGACTTGCCGCACTAGAAAACTAGCGGTTTTGGTTGATAACCTTCTTGTTATCAGGCGCTCGCAACTGATATAATTAGGTTAGTTTAATGGCCAATCTATTCAAAGAAATTCTTCATGGCATTCGCGAAGAACTCGCTTTTGAGTGCTCACAACCCTATAGGGCAACATTGGTGGCAAGTGAAACTGTTGGGTTTAACACGCAAATGCGGGATCAGCTCGCAGGCTTAAGGAGAGGTCCCGAAGCCGGATCCGTGGCGGTATTGCCTGCTCCCGTTCCAGAACCCAGCGTTCCGTACGAAAGCCTTAACGACAGATTTGAAAGAGTGGCCAGAGAAATGAAGCAGGGGTTAAACAAGGATGGGAAACCCCGTAAAAATGCGGTTGAGGTTCTTGAGAGCTTCCCACCATTGGAGAAAGTCCCGAAGCCTGATGATGCGAAAGTTCAGGCCGATGCCACTCCAAGCACAGAAACTCGTCGCGAACAAACTTCAGACGAAATCAAACAAAAATTAGCACGGCTTAAAAGTGGCGACGAACGCCTGTCGGCTGCCTATCGTCGCGTGAAAGAACCGGATGAAAAAGAAAAAATTCTTGCCAGATTGGACGACAGCAACAGATACTTCGCTAAGATAAGGGATCAATATTTATTAACTCGTTATCGTGAGTTGGCCTCTGCTCACCCGGACGGCCAGTCAGCAACAAATCCGGATAGTGCTTGGCTTGAAAAAGAATCCGAACGAGTGCGCGCGTCAGCAAGCGCCGAGCCTCTCGATGTTGAATTTTTTGAATGGGCGCTCTTGAGGGCGAAGAAAAATTCACCAGCTGCCGCAAAGCCTGAAGCAAATGTACCCATGGCTAAAGCGCAAGCCATAGAAAAACAACCGGTTGATCCAGAGTTCAATTCGCGCAACTTAAAGATAGCGGAATTTTTCGGAAAACATCAGAAGGGAGAGTTGAAGGTGGAAGAATATGATGCCTACCGAGAATTGATAGAGGTTCAGATTAAAGCTCTTGAAGAACGGCTTAAAAAACCCCAAAATCCAGAGGAGCAGGCCGCTGCTAAACTTCAAATATCTCGTCGGTCAGGGGAGTATACAAATATAACTGGCCATCAGATAGATATGCTGATTACGGAACTTAAGAGTGGCAAGATTGATAAGGAAAGTATAAAGGATCAGTTTTTGAGGATTAAAGATAACTTTGAGACCAACAAGTCAGGCATGCCACCCCATGAGATAGAGGCTTCAAAGCTTTATCTTGAAAAAGTGGGTGCTGAACTCGGTTTAGATCAAAAACCCGCAGAAATTGTAAAACCTGAAACTATAACAAAGTCGCAAGAAACCCAGCAAAAGTCGGCTGTCGGCGAGGCGGGATTGGAAGCGATACAGAAATCAAGAACCTGGAACGATATCCTTTTAGCCATTGATGTCGCTGGTCCGATGAGGTATCGCGACATGACTCTTTCAACCGAATCAATTCGTAGCAGAATCTCTCGGGTAAAAAAAGAGTTTGAAATGTCTAAGGGCAAAGACAGGCTTAATTCAATATATGTAAGGGATGCGCTGGATAATTTGCCACAAGGATTGGTGCGACCAGTGATCAATATTTTAGAATCAGAATCCGGGATGATTGCAAAAGTTCCTGGGGATGAAAAAGAACCGATCAAACCAGTTGAGGTTGTTGACGGACTCACTCAAAAAATTTCAAACGCGCAAACTTGGGAAGAGTTAGACAAAGCAATACGCGAGGCAGGTTTTGTAAAATCGGGCGAAGTAGAATACTCGCCAATTGATGTTTTGGCACCAATTACTGATCTTAGAGACGCGCTTAAAATGGCAGACGGAAACAGTAACGCTCCAGTTTTTAGGCGCGGACTCGGAAGCGTTACCCGTGCGAACGGCATCAGAGCCAAGGTGTTAGAGCTTCTTTTCAACGAAAATGACGAGAAATATTTTAAAGCTGGCGATCGGGTCGTCTACGAAGGAAAAAAGTGGGACATTGTTAGAATTGAAAACGGCAAGGCGGTAATTCAAACACTGTCGGAGGATAAAAAGGCAATGCCGGAAAAGGTTGTGCCGTTGAGTGATCTGGCGCTTGAAGTTAAAATGGCCGAGACTCCAGTTAAACTTGAAGAAGATTTTGAAAAACCGGTATTTACTTCTCCCACCACTAATGCGATGGGCATGTTTCTTGATGCTACTAATAAGGGAATTGATATATTACAAAAGGGTTTTAAACGCAAGGCTACAACAGAAAAAGCGGAAGCTGTATCTGCTGGTCCTGAAACAACTGCTATTCCCGAAGAAGTTCCTCAATGGAAGAAGGAATTTCAGGAACAGGTAAATAATGCCTACCAGAAAAACATTGGTGGCGGTTGGAGAGGCCGCCTTGCAGACCGCATGAAGGGGGTTGTCACCTTTGGTGCTACTGACTATTTTGCTGCTGAGAAGTTTCGCACTGGCACTGGTGAGATCGGGAACAAAATGGAAGAAGTTGCCGATCTTTTTATGGAAGAATCCAAGGAAAATAATGAAACGGCAATAAAATATGCCATAAATTCTATTGTCAGCAAACTTGTAAAACAATTTGAAAATAAGCGAGCCTCTGATGGCCAGCCGATCTTGACAGCAGATAAGCTGGAGAAGCTTCAGGATCGCCTTATAATTGAACTCCGCGCTATTCAACAAAGCGGGGCATTAAGTGAACGAGGTAAGTTCGTTGCGATTATTCGGGAGCACTTAGATCAGGCATGGTGGAAGCGTTATATTTACGGAGTTCAAGAAACGGTGGCGGCAAGCGTTGGGTTGAGCTATGCTATGCCGGTTATTTCCAGCTGGATTTTTGGATCCGCCGTCGTGGCCCCGAATGCTCTCCCGGCGGTTAAAAGTCTTCCTACCGCCTGGAAACTGGCAACCGGAGAAAGTCCTTGGACGGTGAGCGAAAAATTGCTGCGTTCTGCCGGGAAAACGGTTAATCCGGATAATGTGAAACTTGTTGATGCGGCGCTCTGTCGTGAAAATGGCATTGGCGTTCCCGAGTGGGCAATACCGGGAAAACTTAAACATGGCGCTGTTGCGGTCGGAACAACGCTGAAAATTGCAAACGCTTTGAGGGTGATCGCCTCAATGCCGTAATCTTTTTATATGTTAAATAACGAACAACAAGCGCTCGCGGAAAAACTTGGCATACTTCTCGCCGACTCGGCGTTGCCAGAAATGATCAAAGAGGCTATCATCCAAAATCTCTACAAGATACCGGATGATAAGGTGGCGGAATTAGTCAGAGTTCTTGAAACCGAGCAAGGCAAGCTAAATTCACTGGTTGCGGATCTGCAAAAGTTTTTCCAGGTTCAAAAAAGTTCCTGGGCAGAAACCGAAAAAAAACAAAGTTCGGTGGCCGCCGACTTGGAACAAGAGATTGTTAAGGAACTGTCTTCGGAAGTTACTCAATAAAATATCAGCTATGGCAGAATATGATTTTATAATCCACGCTGACGGCGGGGCTCGGGGCAATCCAGGCCCGGCCGCCATTGGAGTTGTTGTTGAAGGCGCCGGAATTGAAAAGAAAGAATACGGCGAATATATCGGCGTTACAACCAACAACATCGCCGAATATCAGGCGGTTATTTTTGGTCTTAAAAAACTTAAGCAGTTGGCCGGGTCAGAACGTGTTGGTCGGAGCACCGTGGGCGTATACGCTGACAGCGAACTTTTGGTTAAGCAAGCACTCGGAGAATATAAGGTAAAAGAATCATCCCTTCAGGATTTGTTTATTGAGCTTTGGAACTTAAGGCTGGATTTTAAAAAAGTATCTTTTCATCACGTGTTCCGCGAAAATAATAAAGACGCCGACAGGATGGTTAATTATGCCTTGGATCGGGAAGAAAACCGTCTTATTTAGGATTTGATCTAAAGGTGCCGAGTGTGCTATAATAGAGTCCTCCATCTTAGACAGCTACTCCCGCGCTTTGCGCGGGGGAGGAAAGTCCGAGCATGCTCTTGCCCATAACATGGGCAGATAAAATGGTAGCGGGTAACGCCCGTCGTCCGTCGTCAAGATACACGTCTTGTCGTCGAGACAGAGGTGCGAGCAGAGACGCCAAAAACCGAAAGGTTTTAGGCGCCCTTCCGTAGCTTTATGCGAAGGAGGGCGAATCCTTGTATAAGCTCAATCGTGTTAGCCTTCTCGGTAATACCTTGAGGCTTGCTCCGAGCTAAGCAAGGGGTGAAACGGCTAAATCCTTACTGGCATGCAAGTACAGCGTTCCCGTCTTTTGATGATCTTTCATTGAAGACGAGGTTCGAAAAGTTCGTACGCTAATGGGCGAAGTTTCTGTGGGCGGTGCGCAAGCCCGCCCAAAAGAATCGCTCTTGAGGTGTGCGGTAACGCACATCCCAGATAAATTGCTGTCTCGTTCCGCAAATGGGCGGAAACAGACAGAACTCGGCTTATTAGATGGAGACCGCCTAAAACCCGCAGAAATGCGGGTTTTAGGTTGAAAGGCCACCTTTTTCGTGTTAGCTTTGGCTCGTGAAACGGGCTGATCTCATATTTACCGTTCTGCGTCTGCCGGTTGATTTTGCCATGCTTGTTTTGGCGGCAGTAGTAGCTTACTTTCTTCGCACCGAACTCATCTCCATTTTCCGTCCGGTATTGTTTGAACTCAACCTTCCGCTTACAAGATACCTGGGGCTAAGTGTATTGACGTCCTTGGCGTTTTTGGCGGCGTTTGCGATTGTGGGTCTCTATTCGTTTAAGCGTCTTAAGACTACCGAAGAATTCGGTAAAATCCTGGTTGGATGTTCTGCGGGCATTCTTGCGGTTATAATTTATATCTTTTTGCGCCAAGAGCTTTTTGATTCGCGCTTTCTGGTTCTCGGCGGATGGCTTCTTTCAATTGTGTTTGTTTCCCTTGGAAGAACCGTGGTTAGGGGAATTCAGCGCGTAGTAGTAGCCCGTCGCGGGTTTGGTATTCATAAACTTATTGTTATCGGCAAAGGAGAAGAGGCTCATAAAATAACTCACTCCATACAAGAAAACCCCGCCCTTGGCTATCGGGTTGTCGGTCATCTGGAACGGCCAGATATTCAGGAGCTTTACAATCGGTTTAATGATCTCGGATTGGACGAGGTTATCCTGGCCGACGATGGGTTTCCTTCCGGCGAGGTGGTTGCGCTCGTGGATTTTTGCAACGAACATCATATCGTTTTTAAATTTGTACCCTCGCTTTATCAATCACTCACATCGCGCGTGGAACTTGACGCAATCGCGGATACACCGATTATTGAACTCAAGAGAACGCTATTAGATGGATGGGGCAGGGTAGCCAAGCGCACATTTGATATTGTCTCGTCTTTTTGGGGTTTGATTATTTTATCGCCGGTATTTGCCATCCTTACCCTGGCCATTAAATGGGAAACGGCGGGTCCGGTTTTTGCGAGACTTCGCCGGGTTAGCAAAAATAAAGAATTTAATATGTATAAGTTCCGCAGCATGGTTGAGAATGCTGAAGACCTAAAGCAATTTTTAGAGCAATTTAACGAACGCAAGGATGGCCCGTTATTCAAAATGGCAAATGATCCGCGCGTTACCAGGGTTGGAAAGTTTATCCGTCGCTGGCGTATTGATGAGCTAGGACAGATGATAAACATCCTGAAAGGCGATATGAGCTGGGTCGGTCCTCGCCCGCACCAGCCTGATGAGATTGCGCGTTATCAGAAACACCATAAGCGCGTTCTTGCGATTAAAGCGGGCGCGTCAGGTCTTGCCCAGGTTTCCGGAAGTTCCAATCTTCCGTTTGAAGAAGAAGTCGCCCTAGACACCTTTTATATTGAAAACTGGTCGCTTTGGATGGATATGAAAGTTATTTTAAAGACTGTGCTTAAAATGGTTTCAAAAGATAGAAGCGCAGTATGAGATCTGCACGGGGTCAGTTTTTAAACCGTGCGGGTAGGCGGCGGGACCTTAATTTATAATCAGATATGGCAGGTTTAAAAACTGGCTCCGTGCAGATAAATCTATGAAAATCGCCCTTGCTCACGATTATCTAAACCAATACGGCGGCGCCGAACGGGTGCTCCAGGTTTTATGCGCCATGTTCCCGCGTGCTCCGATCTACACCACAATCTATGATGAAGTGGCGACGGGCGGGGTTTTTAAGGACAGAGTTATTAGAACCTCGTTTCTTCAGCGTCTGCCAGGCGCCCTAAGACATCACCATGCCTTCGCTCCGCTTATGCCGTTGGCGGTGGAACAGTTTGACACTTCCGACTACGACGTTGTTCTTTCGGTTTCGGCGTCCTTCATTAAAGGACTGGTTACCGCTCCGCATACTCGCCACATTGATTATTGTTTGACTCCGCCACGTTTTTTATGGGATGACAGCCACAAATTTGTTGATGAATTTAAATATCCTTGGCCGCTTAAGCGCATAGCTATCCCGGCACTTTCTTATTTAAGGATTTGGGATCGTGAAGCTTCGCATAGAGTAGATAATTTTTTAGCCATTTCAGGATTCGTCAAAGATCGTATTAAAAAATATTACGGCCGTGAAGCTGAAATTATCTACCCGCCCGTCGCCATAGAAAAGTTTAGTGTTGCAACTAAGCCCGGAGAATATTTCCTTATGGTAGGCCGCCTGGTTGCGTATAAAAAGTTTGATCTTGCTGTCCGCGTGTTTAACCGTTTAGGGTGGCCGCTAAAAATCGTCGGAACCGGAATTGAAACCCGCCGGCTCAAAAAATTAGCCGATCCGAATATTGAATTCCTCGGCTTGGTTGATGACGACAAACTTGCCGAACTTTACCGTGGAGCTAAGGCTTTGATATTCCCGCAGGAAGAAGACTTTGGAATCGTGCCCCTGGAGTCTATGGCCAGCGGCCGGCCGGTCATCGCTTATCGTGCCGGGGGTGTGCTTGAAACCGTTCAAGAGGGGGTGACTGGCACGTTTTTTAATGAGCAATCGGAGGATTCTCTGTTTGAAGCCTTAAAATCTTTTGATCCTGCTTTATTTGATCCTGGTGCCTGCAGAAGTCGAGCCGAACAGTTTGATGTGGAAGAATTTAGAAAAAAAATACAAAAAGCAGTCCAACAAACATGACTATCGGGATTGATATTCGCCCGCTTGGATCGGGCCGGCGAAGCGGAGTAGAGGAGTATATTATCAGGTTGCTTGAAAACCTAATACCGCTTGATCCGACGGTTAACTATAAGCTTTTTTATTCTTCCTACAGCCGACCCCTGCCTGATTTTCCGTGGCTCCGGGCGCCGAATGTCAGTGTTTTTAGGTTTAAAATTCCAAATCGGCTTTTATTTTTTGGACAAAGATTTTTAGGAATCCCAAAGATTGATAAGCTTCTCGGCGGCGTGGATGTTTTTTTCTCACCGCATTTTTTGCCGGTGGCCCTTTCGCCGGGCGTAAAGAGGGTCACAACATTTCACGATCTGTCCTTTTTAAGATTTCCCGAATTTTTTCCGAGTTCGTCGCGCTGGTGGCACCGGTTCATTAATCCTATAAAAGCTGCAAAGTTTTCCGATCGCCTAATAGCCGTTTCTGATTCAACAGCCCGCGATCTGGAACATTTTTACAGCATAGATCCCGTGCGTGTCACAAAAATATATTCAGGAGTCGGATCAGATATGGCGCGTCCGGAACAACACGAAATTTCAAGATTTAAATACGACAAAGTATTGCCGGATAAATTCATACTGTTTTTGGGCACCCTTGAACCGAGAAAAAACATAATCGGCTTAATTCGGGCTTTTGAAATGATTAGTCGCCGCGAAACGCATTTAATTATTGCCGGTTCGCCAGGTTGGCTGTACGAAGACATTTTGAAATCCGTTGAAAATTCTCCGGCCAAGGACAGGATTCGTTTGTTCGGAACAATTCAGGAACACGAACGACCGTTGTTGTATGGATCGGCGTCGGTTTTCGCGTACCCATCGTTTTTTGAAGGTTTCGGATTTCCTCCCTTGGAAGCGATGGCTTGCGGAGTGCCGGTTATAGTTTCCCAAAACTCCTCCTTGCCGGAAGTGGTTGGAAATTCCGGCATCTTGGTTAATCCGTATTCAATTTCCTCAATTAGCACAGCCCTAGAGCAGGTTTTAGGGGATCAATCTTTGGCGGTCGACCTTTCTACTAGTGGTCAGGCAAGGGCAGAACTGTTTACCTGGGAAAAAACTGCTAAAGAAACTCTTAGGGTGCTTACCTTCTAGTTATTTCCACACGGTCTTATGCAACGTGGGTGGTATAATAAGGGGGAATACATATGCCCCTTAACCGGAACAAGACCGGGGCCTTGTTTGATATAAAGCCGGTAGATTCATCCGGCCGTCTTGCTGTTGAAAAACTTTCCAACCTTTCTCCAAAAATTGATTTGAGAACCGGTGGATCGCGAATAACTAAAGTTAAACGTGAAGTTACCGTTGCCCGCTCATTTATGCCGGTTACGGCGGTTGCTAAATCTGTCCCGCCAGCGCTTAACAGGGATCAGGCTTTAAGAGAAATTGAAGCATCGTTGGCCTCAATAGGCGATCCGCAGTCTGTTCTGGTCCGTTCGGGCGCAAGTGTTGTCGGTATTACTCTTGCCAAACCCCGCTACCATCCGATAGTAAACCGTTCCCCTGATATCCAAAACGAACGCCACCACAACTCAATTTTAAATGAGATAAGGGTTTCGTCTAAGCAGGCAACCCAGATTAGTCAGACCCGCATAAGCGAAGTTCCGGTTGAGCCGGTTCTAGTAAGTTCCAACTCTGTAGTTTCACAAACCGCTCTCCATCGTGCCCGGCTTGGCACCTGGCTGGATGGATTTAAAAACCAGTCATCGAGGTCTTCTCCGATGCCGATTATTTCGGCTCGTCCCCGGCGCGGTGGATTCATAAATCCGCCGCGAGGCAACCTTAGAATCTTGATGCTGGTTTCATTTATAGCTATTTCCGCGGCGGCAATCGCTTACGGCTTGTTTGTTAAACAAAGAATCATAGAACAGGGCGCTCACGCGGTGTCTAATCTTCAAAATGCGCGCGATAATTTAGCTAATCTGGATTTTAATGCTGCAACAACCGATTTTCTAGCAGCTTATAAGAATTTCTCAAAAGCCGGAGAGCAGTTTCATATTCTCGGCGCCAACGTGAGCGCATTATTAGAAGCTTTGCCCGGTACCGACCGCTTGGCCGCCGCCAGAAAATTAGTTGAGGCCGGGGCGCTGATTTCCGATGCTGGCTCGGCGGTGACTGAAGCTGTCGGAACTCTCGCCGAAACGCGCCACTTTTTTGATCCGGCCACCGGCCGCTCCTCGCTTTCAAGCGAGCTCATGGGACCGACGGTCAGAGCGCTTACTAAGGCCAAGGACAACGTAAACAAATCAGCGGAGCTTCTGGCGGATGTTGACCCGGCGCTTTTGCCGGCCGACCAGCAAGAGGCCTTTAAATCTTTTAAAGAAAAAATTCCCGAGTTTCAGCGCTTGGCCGGCACCGCGGCGGACGGAGCCAGGTTTCTGGAGGAGCTTATCGGAAGCCGGGGCACGAAGCGATATTTAGTTTTGTTCCAAAATTTCAGCGAACTGCGTCCGTCCGGAGGATTTCCGGGCAGTTACGGCGTGGCGGTGTTTGAAGACGGACGCCTAAAAGAATTAAAGGTTGATGATATTTATAATCCCGACGGCCAGCTTAAAGATCTGATTGTCCCGCCCGCTCCGCTTCAGCACATAACGGTGAATTGGGCGATGAGGGATGCGGGCTGGTTCGTTGATTTTCCGGAATCCGCCCGAAAATTCATTTGGTTTTTCCGGCGTGAGTCCGGAACTTCCGTTGACGGTGTCTTCACGGTGAGCCCGAGGGTAATCACGGAAGTTTTAAAACTGGTGGGCCCCGTAGAATTGCCCGCCTATAAAAAAACTCTTACAAGTGAAAACTTTTTAGCCGAGGTCCAAAGCGATGTTGAATACGGAGACAATAATAAAAAACTTAATCAGCCCAAGAAGATACTGACTGACTTTGTGCCCCTATTCCTTTCTAAGCTCTCAAATTTGGACGGAGCCAAATGGTTGGATGCGGTAAACATAATTATGGCCAGCTTGGAACGGAAAGATGTTCTTATGTATTTCAAAACTCCAGCGCTTCAAGATTTTGTGTTAGAGCACGAGCTTGGCGGCCAGGTGTCCCAGGATAGAAGCGACTACCTTACTGTTAACTTCGCCAATATTAAGGGTGCCAAGACTGATGCGGTTACCGACTCCGCATTGTCTTTGACGACAACTATAGACGGAGGGATTATACGCCATAAGGCAACCATTACGCGGACGCATACCGGCGGCAAGAGCCAGTACGGTTTTTACAATCGCCAAAACTCAAGCTATGTCCGGGTTCTGGTTCCAAAGGGGTCGCAACTCTTGGGCGTAAAGGGAATCAGTAAGACCGACTACCGGCCTCTTGTGGACTATGCTACCGCCGCGTTTATTCAAGACGAAGAACTAACCGAACTTGAAAAATCCGGAACGAAGGATCAGGTCACCGGAGTGACTACTGGGGAAGAGGCAGATAAAACATCTTTCGGGTTCTGGATGATTACGGAGCCTGGCGCCACAAAAACAGTTGAGTTGGAGTATAGCGTGCCGGCGGCGCTGGCCAAGAGTGACTACCAAATGACAATACAAAAACAGCCTGGCATGGAGTTTAAACATTTTGATTTTTCACTTACCCCGGCGGAAGGTCTGACGGTGGGGGAAACGGAACCTGCCTTGCGGCAGTCGGGTGATTCGTATATTCTCACAGGTGCGTTGGAAAAAGATTTAAATCTTCGCATACAGTTTAAATAGAGTTTAATCTTATGAATGAATCGCTTCGGCGGAGCCTGTGGACCTCAAGCGCCTTATTGGCCGCTTTTAGTTTACTGGCAAAAATAGTGGGTCTTTTGCGCGACCGGATTTTGGCCGGACAATTCGGCGCTTCGCATACGCTGGATATTTATTACAGCGCATTCAAGATCCCGGATCTGCTGTTTAATCTTGTCGTCGCGGGGGCGGTTTCTTCGGCGTTCATACCTTTGTTTACGCAAATCTACCGAAAGGGCGGGGGAGAAGGTTGGCTTTTTGCCCGACGTGCCATTACCGCAGCTCTAATTGTGATTGCCATTGGCGCGGTTATCGCTTGGGTATTCGCCGGTCCCTTGTCGCACTTGATTGCTCCGGGCTTTTCAGACTCGGATACCGCTCTATTGGCCGGCACGTTCAGAATTATGCTTTTGAGCACGATTATTCTGGCGGTAAGTTCAATTTTTGGCGCAATGCTCCAATCTTTTGAAAGGTTCCTGGCGTATTCTATCGCCCCGATTCTTTACAACGTCGGAATTATTATCGGAGCGTTGTTTTTCGTACCGCTAGCTGAAAATGCGGGCTATTCGCCGGTTTACGCCCTTGCTTGGGGCGTTGTCCTTGGCGCGGGATTGCATTGGCTGGTTCAGCATTTTGCCATTCGCCGCGCCGGTTTTAAATTCTCTTGGGACGTTGAGTTTTCAGATCCGGCCTTGCGCCGGGTTGTTCGTCTTACCATTCCAAGAACTCTGGCGCTCGGTACGTATAATTTAGGAACCACAATTATCAATGCCTTGGCCTCTGCGCTTGGGGCGGGCGCAATAACCATTCTTAACATCGCTTCAAACCTGCAATACGTTCCCATATCTTTAGTTGGAATTTCTATTGCTACTGCCGTTTTTCCGCGCTTATCGGCGCATGCATCCGATGGACAGATGGATCATTTTAAAGAAAACTTTAACCACTCGTTAAGAAATACGTTTGCCCTAACGACAATTGCCGCGGTCGGCATCTATCTTTTCAGGGAGCCGATTGTGCGCATTCTTTTTGCTTCCGGTTCTTTTCAGGGCGCCGCAGTAGAAGAGACTGCGGCTGTGCTAGGAATCTTTATGTTGAATGTGGTGCCGCACAGTTTGCACCATATTGTGACTCGCGCGTTTTACTCGCTTGAAGATACGCGAACCCCGTTTTACGTGGCAATTATTTCTATAATATCCATTGTTGTCTTGGGGTATTTGTTTTCTCACCCGATGGACATGGGCGTAAGGGGATTAGCCCTGGCAACCGCAATTGGGGGCATAATAAACTTCACGGTTCTATACACTATCTTTCGCCGCCGACATCTTTCGTGATCTGTTGGTGCATGGTAAGGTATTTGCACTAGTATTTCAGCCTTTGCCACGCTACGCAGGCAATTCGCAGGCGAGCGAGCTTGGTTCCAAGAGCGAGCCGAGACTAGCGCGAGCGCTCGCAGGAAGCGCTAGACGCGGCCTGTCTGCGGGCAAAGGCCGGATTATCAAATGGAAAACATTCGCAACTTCTGCATCATCGCCCATATTGACCACGGCAAGTCCACTCTGGCGGACCGCTTTTTAGAGTTGACCGGAACCGTTGAGCGCCGAAAGATGCAGGCTCAATACCTTGACCAGATGGATCTGGAACGGGAGCGCGGCATTACCATCAAACTTCAGCCAGTCAGAATGATGTATAAGAGTGAAGGCAAGGAGTACATGCTTAACCTTATTGATACTCCCGGACATGTAGACTTTTCGTACGAAGTTTCCCGTTCTTTGGCGGCCGTTGAAGGCGCGATTTTATTGGTAGATGCAACCAAGGGTGTCCAGGCGCAGACGCTTGCAAACTTGCATCTCGCCAAAAACCAGGGCCTTACAATTATTCCCGTTGTAAATAAAATAGATTTGCCAAATGCTCGGACGCCGCAGGTTAAAGAAGAGGTTTCGTATTTGCTTGGCATGGAGCAATCCGAAATCTTGGAAGTTTCGGGCAAGACCGGCCAAAACGTAGACGCCCTACTTAAAAAAGTTATTGAAAAAGTCCCGGCTCCGAAACCTACCGGCGGTGCGGATGTGCGCGCCTTAATTTTTGATTCTACTTTTGACGCATATAAAGGCGTCATCGCTTATGTGCGTGTCTTTGACGGCCGCATCAAGCGAAGCGATAAAATTATAACCGCCGCGACGCGCGCCAAAGCCGATGCCCTGGAAGTCGGATTTTTTTCGCCCCAGCTGGTGTCGGGCACTTCTTTGGAAGAAGGGGAGATCGGCTATGTTGCAACCGGACTTAAAGATCCCGGCCAGATTCGCGTCGGCGACACGATTACGATCCAACACACCGATTTTACTAAGTTTCAGCCGTTGTTTGGTTATCGCGATGTGCGTCCGATGGTGTATGCCAGTTTCTTTCCGGAAAAAAGAGACGACGACTACGACACACTTAAAGACGCGCTTGGCAAACTCAAACTTACCGATGCGTCGTTGGTGTACGAACCTGAATCTTCGGCTGGATTGGGCCGCGGGTTCCGCCTCGGTTTTTTGGGAATGTTGCATGTTGAAATAGTCTCCGAACGCCTCAAGCGTGAGTTCGGCTTGAACCTCATTGTTTCTTCGCCCTCGGTTGAATATATGGTTACGCTCAAAAATGGCACCGAGACAAGAATTCGTTCTGCCGCCATGCTTCCGGATGTCTCAACCATCCAAAGTATCGCCGAGCCAATCGTTGATCTTGAGATTATCATGCCCACGCCTTATTTGGGCGCGGTGATGGACTTCGTTGGGACAATTCGCGGACAGTATGTGCGTACGGATTATATCGGTACAGAAACAACTCTTTTGGAATATAAAGTTCCGCTTGCGGAGATTATTACCGACTTCTACGACCGCCTGAAAAGCGTGTCGTCCGGCTATGCATCCATGAGCTACGAACCAGCCGGTTTTCAGGTGGGTGACCTGGTTCGCTTAGACGTGATGGTGGCAGATGAACTAGTGGAGCCATTTTCTCGGATTATTCCCCGCCAAGACGCAAACTACCAGGGCCGCGCCTTAGTTGAAAAACTAAAAACCGTTATTCCCCAACAACTCTTCGCGGTTGCGCTTCAAGCGGTGATCGGCGGCAAAGTGATCGCCCGCGAAACGATTTCCGCCCGCCGCAAAGACGTCACCGGCTATCTTTATGGCGGAGACGTTACCCGCAAAATGAAACTTCTCAAAAAACAAAAGCGCGGCAAAGCCCGCATGAAAGAATCCGGCCGCGTGAACATTCCACACGAAGTCTTTTTAGAGATGCTCAAAAAATAATTCCTGCTTGCCCTTCCGAAGTCCCGACCCTGTCGCGGACGAAGGATGGGAGATGTTGAAGAAGTGATATAATATTTATATGAGCAGATCCTCAATATCTCATTTTTTCAAACAACTGGGCCTGATGATGGTTATTGTCGGTTCGGGTACGATTATTGATTGGATCGTCCACTCATCTTCGTTACGGTTCCATGTAGAACCGGAATATTATTTAGGGAAAATTATTTTTGGAATAGTTTGGAGCCTGATTGCACTCTGGGCTCTGAAGCGATTGGTTCGGGTATCAAGCACGACGACGCTTGCTATCGGTGTGCCTGCAACCATTGCCCTCTTTTTGCAGACGAAGTACTTCTACCAGGGTTACAATAACTTTTTTGTGTTTCTGTTTCTTGTCCTCCACTTTTTTATGTTCCTGCCGGGTTCGTTCTGGGCATTTAAGAAACATTCCGAAGTGTTAGTCGGCGATCCAGTTGTCGGTCGCCCTACTCCGGCTCGCTGGGCCGGATTCGCAGGTCTTATACTGTTGGCTGAATTTGCTTTCTTTGTTTATTTTATCTGGATTCTCAACTACCCTAGGTTTTAAATGCCAGCCACAAAAGAGCGCCCGGATGGGCGCTCTTTTCTTTATTCTTATGGACGGAATGCTATACTTTAAAGGAAAGGGATGACAGTAAAGGCCATCATTGCCAGAATGGTCACAATTGCTACGATAAGCGTCAAAACCCGTTTAATATTCATATTTCATGATACCGCTTAGGGAAAAAGAAAAAGTAATCCGAGTCGTCCGTCGCCATTGGTGGCAGGCCGGCCGTTCGTTCATCGCACCTGTATTGGCGCTTATTTTGTTTTTTATTCTCCGCTACAGTTTTAAGGTTACTTTTTTCGGCTATTATTGGCAAGTCTTGCTCGTGCTTTTGGTTGTTGGTGCGTTGTACGGACTGGCCGGATTCTATCGCTGGCAACGTGATGCGCTTATTGTTACCAACCAGCGCCTGGTACGCCAGGAACAGCGGGGGATTTTGGACAGGGTGGTGACCGAACTTTTATACTCCGATGTCAGTGACATTGCATTTAAGAAGCGCGGGTTTGGTGCGGCGCTTGGTAATCACGGCACGCTTATTATTCGCACCCTCGGCGATCGTAAAATGCTTATGGATCGCATTCAGCGTCCCGAAGAAGTCGTAGAAATAATTAACAGCGTCCGTCTGTCGCAGGGTAAAGTTGCAACTGCGGATACCATAGGCTATGGTCAGCTGGCTTAGCTCCAAAATATTTACGGTTGTGGTGGTTTTGGTTGTGCTTTGGTTTGGTGTGCGTGCGCTTGACCTTGGAACCCAAAAGGCGGCTTTGAATCGCGAAGTCTCCGAACTGCAGACAAAAATCAACACTCTCACGAAAGATAATAAAGTTCTACAAAAGTTTATCTCATTTACGCACGATGCTGATTTTCTTGCCCGTGAAGCGCGCCGTCGCTTGAACTTCCGCGCGGCGGATGAGCATGTGGCGTTTGTGTATCCGAGTGAAGATAAAACCGCCTCTGCTTCCGGAGAATTATCGGATAAATCATTTCTGGCAAAAGTTAAAGACTGGTTGTATGATACATTTCGAAAATAGACGGGCTTTGCCACGCCGTAGGTTCGCTTCGGCGAACCGAAGGCGGGAGTAGTACAGTGGTAGTACGGTTGCTTCCCAAGCAACAGATGCGGGTCCGATTCCCGTCTCCCGCTCCAGAATTAGACCTTCCGGTTTTTGACCGACGAATCGGTGGGCGGCACGAAGTGCCGCCCATTGGTTTTCCCCCGACAAATCCTCTCCGCTCGGAGCGCGGAGGCGCGCCTCGCGGTTGGCTAAAACGAGGTTCGAGCCGAACACTTGTTCGGCAGCAACCTTTTTTAGAAAAAGGTTGCTATCCCTTGCGGTTTTCTCAAGAGAAGAAGCGACTTTTATCCATTCTCTCATCGGTTCGAGCCAACCATTCTGCTTTTGTTCAAGATTGGTCATTTGCTCCTCCAGCGACTTCTTTTCGGAAAGGAGTTTGGCTTTTTCAGTTCGGTAAATCTCGCGGTCTATGTCCTGCTCCAAATAGCCGTCAAGAAGTCGCTGGAGTTTGGTGGCAATGACTTTGATTCTCTCTTGGCTTGTTTGAACAAAAGCAGAAACGGATTGGGCGGACTTTGATTTGTCTTTTTCTAATTTTGCATTTAGTTTTTCCGCCCAATCCGCAGGCAAAGAAACTTTTTGAAGCAGAGAGGAAA
>ERZ1292623.255-Hain-H51-01um-R1-255-length-59462-cov-20_pt1 | contig 59462 bp, 51 predicted proteins | sample MGYA00564398_ERZ1292623 | MGnify/ENA primary metagenome ERZ1292623 (study PRJEB36523, sample SAMEA6512633) | groundwater metagenome | collected 2019-01-07 | study: AquaDiva: Metagenomics assemblies of 32 groundwater samples
CGTCAGTTCGTGGCTTGAGCTGTTCCCTTAAGTGGGGAAACGAACGCAACCCTTGCCCCGTGTTACAAGTGTCACGGGGGACTGTCCCGCTTGTCGGGAAGGAAGCGAGGATGACGCCAAGTCAGCATGTCCCTCTGATATCCTGGGCCACACGCATGATACAATGGCCACGACAACGGGTCGCGACGGCGAAAGCCTGAGCCAATCCTAAGAAACGTGGCCCCAGTTCGGATTGAAGTCTGCAACTCGACTTCATGAAGTTGGAATCGCTAGTAATCGCAGGTCAGCCATACTGCGGTGAATACGTTCTCGAGCCTTGTACTCAAAAATAAACGCGCCCGGCAGGTAACGAATCTAAGTTGTTAAAATCAACTCTCCCGCGAAAGCGGGACGTAGCGAACGGATAGTCTCAATACCGCGAGGTTTGAGGCGGAGGATCCTAGTAGCAAAGAGCAGCCTTCTCAAACAAAGAGATATGTGACCCACGCGGTGAGTCGTGGGGAAACATCCGTGAAAAATCTCGAGGAGGATGCAGGGAATAGAATCGTTGCTAACCCGGGGAGATCTTGTGAAAAACTAGAGCTATAGTTTCACAAGAAGTCAGCAGCGTCGTAGTACCACGCGTCAAGTCATTTATGATAGAATGAGACGCATGGGAAGGACAAAACCGATAGTGTCAGCAGAATACGTTGTCGGATTAACCGACGGAGAAGGGTGCTTTTATGTGAACCTTAATAAACGTGCCGCGTATAACAGCGGATCGAGAGTGCAACTACACTTTCATCTGAAACTACAAGCGGCAGATAGGGGTTTACTGTGGAAGGTATGTAACACGTTAAATTGTGGTAATGTTTATTTTCAAAAAGAACAACGCCGCAATCACACACAATGTTACCGATACACCGTATCAGCACAGCGGGATATATTCTCAACAATTATCCCATTCTTCAAAAAACATAATCTGCAGACTGTTTCGAAACGTAAGAATTTTAATTTGTTTTGTCGTATTGCCGAAATGGTTTATGCGAAAAAACACCTTACCCCAGAGGGTATAGATAAAATTCGCGCGTTGAAGCAACGAATGAATCAGCGTACTGTTGGACTCGCGTAGTGCGGGAAATCCGCTCGCTACGTGGGAACACGAAGAGCTCTATCTATCGTAATCCGCCCGTCAAGTCAAGGGAGCCGGGAGTGCCCAAAGCCGAGCACATAGTGCATCTTTCTTTCGCAAAAGAGTGCGAGAAGGTGAAGGTGCTTTATGTGCTCGGTTAAGGCAAGCTCGGTGACAGGGACTAAGTCGTAACAAGGCACGGCTAGCGGAAGCTGGTCGTGGAACTACTCAAGGTGAACTTCTTCGCGCGGGAGCGCGAAGGCGTAGGTCGGTTCCGATTTTTGATCGGAATGGTGTTGGTCTCTAACCCATGGAGACTGCCCGGTTCCGCGGGCTTTGCGGAACTAGAACGAAGCAAGAGAAAGAATATTGATTACCTGATTGCAAAAACACCGCACAATTTGGCGGTTTTTGTGTGTATTGACAATTTGATAATAAGGGTGCTATAATTAAAAAAGATTGAAAGGAGGGGTGATGAATCATCCATTTGTTGAGAGGACAGTGTTTTCTTGGATCTGGCCCGCGGCAATAACGGCGGTCGTCGTCCTGCTGGGTTTGAGCTACTTCCTTCCGCCACTTCCCATGGTAGAAGTGGATGCGGCATCGCGCGAGTGCGTCAGAGTGTTCAAGCCGAACGGCAGAAGGATCCCGGACGGCTGCAAGTGGCTCAAGGACTATGAACGCGATGGTGGCCATTACCACATGGTCTACATCGCTCCAAGGTATCTTCGGGAGAAAGGAGACATGTCCCTTCCCGATGTCGCGGCCCGACCCCACTAGTTCCCCCTACCCCCCCACCCCCCGAGCGCACAAGCTGCTCGGGGGGTTTCTTTTATTTGCTGCGCTAGATTCGCTCTGCTATAGTTTTTCTTGTCGCGTGTGTAGTTCAGTGGTAGAACGCTGTCCTGATAAGACAGAGGCCGTAGGTTCGATTCCTACCACACGCACTAAGTTAAAATCTCGAGGGTAATCGGGTCGAATTTTTTGAGGGGTTTCGCGGTGGTTTTGCCGAGGATTTCTTCGTAGCGTTCGGAGTGGAGGCCAAGAGCATATTGCTGTGGGCGCATGGCGTAAATCATCTCGGGAGTGAGTTTTGTCCCCGCGGGAATGTCACGTCCTGCCATGAGTGATTTGCGAAAGAGCGGGCGGAAGACGGTCTCATCGTCTTTTAACTTCTTTTCTTTTTTACCAAGGATAGCCACAAGGTTTGGATGCGAGAGCCATCGCTTTTTTTCCGCCGGGTCTTTTTCAATTGTTCTGATTCCACGAACGAGTTCTTTAAACTCCTCCGGTGTGGAGCATACTTTGTGATCTGCGCCCCAAAGATCGCGGCTGGTGGTGAAGTGTTTCTCAACCATGGTAGCCCCGAGGGCGACGGCAATGAGCGATGGCTCGATCCCCACGGAATTTTCAGAGAAACCGACCGGTACACCGGGGAATCTCTCGCGGTAGAGTTCCATCACCGCGAGATTTGCCTCCTCGGGGAGCCCGGGGTATTTCGAGAGGCAGTGCATGAGCGCCACGCGGTTGTTCTTTGCACGAAGGAAGTTGAGACTTTTTTCCACTTCCTCAAGTGTGCTCATGCCGGAAGACATAATGATAGGGAGTGGACTTCGCCGCATGTAATCCATTGCGACGAAGTCGAGGATGTCGCCGGAACCGATTTTCCAGAGATTTACCTCAACCTCGGCAAGGCGCCGTGCCGCACCGCGCGACATCGGCGTTGAGAAAAAGATAATTCCTTTTTTATCACAATATTCCTTAAGCGGTTTCCAGAATCCGTTAACCGGCGTCGCGTTTGTATTTCTTGTGAGCCACGAATAGCGGTCTGCGCCCTTGAAGTGCGGCGAGACGATTTTCAAGTTTAACTGTTCATCCTCGACATTGTGGGTTTGGAACTTAATCGCATCGGCCCCGGCCGAGAGCGCCTTGTCCACGAGCTCCTTCGCGTTTTCGAGATATTCCGAAACCGATCGTTCCTCCTTCGTCTGGATGAAGTTTTTTCCCGCCTCGGCAATGATGAAGACCCCCTTCGTGATTTTCTCCCAAATCGTTTCTGGGCTAATGTTAGACATGGTATGGTGTATAACCAACTATAGGGGAGGATGGTTCACGAAACAAGGCGTTGTCTATGCTTGATTACAAAACCCATTTCCACGGAAAAAAAATCACGATCATGGGTCTCGGCCTTCTCGGCCGCGGGGTAGGTGATGTAGAGTTTTTGGCGGCATGCGGGGCGGAGCTTATTGTGACGGATCTCAAAACGAAGAAAGAATTAGCCCCATCACTTCGGCGGCTTAGGAAATATCCGAAAATCACCTATGTCCTCGGCAAACATCGCCTTGAGGATTTTCGGAATCAGGACATGATTTTGAAAGCCGCTGGTGTGCCACTTGATTCGCCCTACGTTGCCAAGGCACGGAAACACCGGATTCCGATTGAAATGGACGCGTCTCTCTTTATGCGCCTTGCGCCGGAGGTAACCTTCATCGGAGTAACAGGCACGCGAGGGAAGTCTACTACCACACAGTTGATCTACCAGATACTAAAAAAACATCTTGGCCTAAACCGTTCTCAAAAGAGAACGGTCGGCCCCAGGGCGTCCGCGCCCGGGCTAGCCCGAAAAACTTTGCAGAGCAAAGTTTTTTTAGGTGGGAATGTGCAAGGGGTCGCGACACTCCCGCTTCTTGCGAAAGTCCACCCGGGTGATTTCGTCGTAGCCGAGCTCGATTCGTGGCAGCTCCAAGGATTCGGTGACGCGAACCTGCCTGCCGGCAAGGCAGGGATGAGCCCGCCGATTGCCGTCTTTACGAATTTCATGCCCGACCACCTAAATTATTATCGCGGCAGTATGCAAAAATATTGGGACGATAAAGTAAATATCTTCAAGTGGCAGAAGGAGGGCGATGTAATCGTTTGCGGGGAGGGGGTCTCAAAAAGAATTAAAACGCGCGGGGATAAAATTATTGCGAGAACGCGCGATATTCCAAAAAGTTGGAAGCTTCTCATTCCCGGCGTACATAACCGCGAGAATGCCGCCTCTGCGTATCATGTCGGAAAAATCCTTGGTGTGAAAGAGAGCGTCATCCGTACAACTCTTGAACACTTTAAAGGCGTCCCCGGTCGTCTTGAACTGGTACGAACATGGCGCGGTGTGGAGGTCTATAACGATACTACTTCAACGACACCAAATGCTCTCATTGCTGCACTTGAAACGCTTGGGCGAAAAAAGAAGAATGTCGTTTTGATAGCCGGTGGGACTGACAAAAATCTTGAGTACGGTAATGCTGCCCAATCCATTAAAAAATATGTTAAGGCCATCATATTTTTTCCCGGCACCGCTACTGAAAAAATGAAGAAATTATTGCCAAGGGGTTTTGAATATACGAAAGTTAAAAGTATGAAAGAAGGTTTGAAGCAAGCTGTCATTTGCTCGGCTAAGGGCGACGTTATCCTCCTTTCTCCCTGCGCCGCAAGTTTTGGGCTGTTCAAAAATGAGTATGATCGGGGAGAGCAGTTTAATCGCGAGGTTCGGAAACTGAGCTGAAATGAAAAATATCATTAGTACAGCAAAAAATATTCACTTCATCGGCATCGGTGGGATTGGGGTCTCTGCTATTGCGCGGATGATGATGCTCGCCGGAAAGAACGTGAGTGGGTCGGATACCACCCGTTCAAGAATTACGGATGCGCTAAAAGGTCTCGGAGCAAGGATTTTCATAGGCCATAAAGAAGGAAACATCGCAAAAAATACTGACCTTATCATTTACACCGTCGCAGTACTGAAGACTAATCCGGAACTTGTTGCCGCGAAAAAACGCGGCATTCCTGTGCTCACCTACCCCGAAGCGCTCGGGCTTGTTTCAAGAGATAAATATACAATTGCGGTTTCCGGCACGCATGGGAAGACGACGACAACGGCGATGATTGCGCACGTTCTTACAAAGGCCGGGTTCCACCCGACGGCGGTAGTGGGGAGTCTCCTCAAGGATTCCCGAACAAATTTCATCGCCGGGAAGGGAGAGTATTTTGTGGCCGAGGCCTGCGAATATAAAAAATCATTCCTCAATCTCTCCCCGCAAATTCTCGTCATCACGAATATTGATAACGACCACCTCGACTACTACAAAACTTTTGCGAATCTCCAAAAGGCGTTTCATGAGATGGCAATGAAGGTTCCGCCGAATGGATATATCGTTACAAATCCGAAAGATAAAAAAGTTGCTCCTGCGCTCCGGGGGGTGGTGGCGAAGGTGGTTGATTATATCAAGGTGCGTGCGCCACGAACTCTTTTAGCGCCCGGCGCGCACAATGTTTCGAACGCGCGCGCCGCGATCGCAGTCGCTGAAGTTCTCGGGATTCCGCGCATAAAGGTCGAGCGAGCCCTCGCCACATTCCCCGGCACTTGGCGGCGGTTTGAATACAAAGGAAAAACGAAACGCGGAGCACTCATCTACGACGACTATGCGCATCACCCGACGGAGATCGCCGCAACACTCGCCGGGGCGCGCGAACTCTTCCCTAAAAAGAGGATCACCGTCGTATTCCAACCCCACCTTTACTCGCGGACCAAGCTCCTCCTTTCTCTCTTTGCCACTGCCCTTGGGAAGGCCGACTCCGTAATCGTGACCGACATCTATGCGGCGCGCGAAAAAAGAGACCATTCGATTTCGGCGGGTATGCTTGCGGATAAGGTCCGCCGGATCAACCGGAATACACTCTACCTCTCCAAGTTTAAAGACATCGCAACCGAGCTCAAAAAGAGTAGAGGCCCCAAGGATATTATTATCACCATGGGCGCTGGGAATGTGTTTCAAGTGGCCGAGGATATGGTAAAGTAATTTGTATGAAGCGAAGTACCGTCACGATTGGAGTCGGCATCTGGGTCATCGCACTCCCGTTTTTGGGGTTTCCGCCGGTTTGGGATACCTGGCTTCTCGCCCTCACCGGATTTTTACTCATCGCTCTATCGGTCAAGAGAATTTCCCCAGCACAACTCTTCAGAAAAAGGACTGAAGAGCCGCCGGTGGGTTCACCATAATGAGGGTACGCAGTAGGGCGATAGCTTTTAGCGCCGTCGCCCTCTTCTCGCTCGTCATCGGACTTGCCGTTTTTGATATGCCAGAGTTCTCCGATACGAAGGAATATTCGCGCGGCGAGGTGGCGAGTGGAGACGAGCCAACAAAAATTATCGAAGAACTTGAAAAAGTCTATATTCCCATCCATCTCTCGACACCGAAGCCCTTGAAAGCGATTTACATGACGAGCTGGGTTGCGGGGACTAAGGACTGGCGTGACCGGATGGTAAAGATGATTGACGAGACAGAGCTCAACGCCGTCGTAATCGATATAAAAGACTACAGCGGGAAGATTTCGTTTCCGATGGATGACCTTCTTATTTCTGAAGTTGGGTCTGTTGAGAAGCGAATCGGAGACATCAGAGATTTTATCCGAGTGCTTCACGAAAAGAATATCTATGTGATTGGCAGAATCACCGTATTCCAGGACCCGCACTTTGCCAAAAAGTACTCCGAATTCGCCGTACAACAATTGAGCGACAAATCAGTTTGGAGCGATAACAAGGGATTAAGCTACGTTGATCCGGGAGCCCGGGCGGCGTGGGAATATACCGCTACGATCGCGCGCGAAGCATACGCACAAGGATTTGATGAACTTAATTTTGATTACATCCGATTCCCGTCCGACGGCGCGCTTGACGATATCTACTACCCCATAAGCGAGGAGCGGGTAGTAAAGGCACCAACTCTAGGGAAGGTGCTCATCATGGAAGAATTTTTTGCCTACCTTGCTCACGAGCTGGAAGGGAGCGGCACAGTGCTCTCGGCCGATCTCTTCGGGCTCACGATGACGAGCGCAACCGACTTAAACATCGGGCAGGTGCTTGAGAAGGCGGAACCCTATTTCGATTACATTGCGCCTATGGTCTACCCGTCACATTTTGAACGATCGTTTATCGGTTTCGCAAATCCGGCAGAGCATCCCTATGAGGTGGTTAAATATTCGCTTGAGCGGGGGCGCGAGCGGCTCATCGCGGCAAGTTCGAGTCCTTCAAAGCTCCGTCCTTGGCTTCAGGATTTTGATTTGGGCGCACTGTACACCAAGGAGATGGTGCGTTCCGAGATAGAAGGAACCTATGCTGCGGGAGTTGATTCATGGATGCTCTGGGATGCGGCGAATCTCTACACTCGCGAGGCATTACAGTAGGTGTTAAAATCTCACTATGGACGAAAACAGAGTCGCTTTTTTCGCTGAAACCGACTACCGCGCTCGCCATGACCGTTTTGGCATCAAGGCGAAAGACAGGACGAAACACGTCTACGTCATCGGGAAGACCGGTATGGGAAAATCAACCATGCTCGAGAATATGGCAATCCAGGACATTCAAAACGGAGAAGGATTGGCCTTCGTCGATCCGCACGGGGCTTCCGCAGAGCGCTTGCTTGATTATGTTCCGCGCGAACGCCTTCGTGACGTTCTCTACTTCGCTCCTTTTGACCTCGATCATCCGGTGTCGTTTAACGTGATGGAAGATGTCGGTATCGACCAACGTCATCTCGTCGTGAACGGTCTCATGGCTTCGTTTAAGAAAATCTGGCCCGATGTGTGGAGTGCCCGGATGGAGTACATTTTGAGTAACATTCTTCTTGCCCTCATCGAGTATCCCGACTCGACTCTCCTTGGTGTGAACCGCATGCTTTCGGACAAGGATTACCGAAAATCGGTCGTGGATCATACGACCGACCCGACGGTGAAGGCTTTTTGGATTGACGAATTCGCCCGCTACACCGACCGCTATATGCAGGAGGCCGGCGCAGCGATTCAGAACAAAATCGGACAATTTACGTCGAGTCCTTTGATTAGAAACATTGTCGGCCAGCCGAAGTCGAGCTTCGACGTTCGTCAGATGATGGACAAGCGGAAAATCATCATCGCGAACCTCTCGAAAGGAAGAATGGGGGAAATCAATTCTCACTTAATCGGCGGCATGCTCATTACAAAAATCTATCTCGCCGCGATGAGCCGAGCAGACTTAAACGATGCCCAGATGCGGGTGATGCCGAATTTTTATCTCTTTGTCGACGAGTTTCAATCGTTCGCGAACGAGACATTTGCGAACATTCTTTCCGAGGCTCGGAAATATAAATTGAATCTCACGCTGGCGCACCAGTACATCGAGCAGATGGTTGAGGAGGTTCGGTACGCGGTCTTTGGAAACGTGGGTACGCTCATTTCCTTCCGTGTCGGCGCGGCCGACGCTGAGTATCTCGAAAAAGAATTCGCCCCGGATTTCACAGCGGAAGATTTGGTGAATCTCGGGTTTGCACAGGTCTACCTCCGGCTCATGATAGACGGCATCGGGTCACGTCCTTTTTCCGCTCGGACGATTCCACTTCTTCCGCCCCCGTCGCACTCTTTTCGGGAGGACATCATCCGGACGAGCCGTGAAACATTCGGGCAGACCCGGGAGAAAGTTGAAACCGATATTCTCCGGTGGTATCAGCCGATTAAGCCCACTTCTGCCACCAGAGAAGGACCAAGAGTGAGTGAGCGTTTGGAGAGACCACAAAGACCGCCACCCCCTCCTCCGATTCGGCGGATTCCTGTTCGAGAGATTCGAGAGAGGGGAGAAATGAGACCCGCACCACTCTCTTCGCTTAAGGAAAAGAGGATTCTTGAAACCGGAAACCTGCGGGACCTTCGGAAGGTTTTAGGAGAGGTATTGGAAGATAGCGAAGTCGATCGCAGTAGAAAGGAGGAAAAAGGAGGCATTAAGACAGTAGTAGCTGGGACGAGTGTACCACCACCCACCCAAAAAGAAGTTCCGGAAGACGTGCTTCGCAAGATGCTTGAAGTTGAATAAATAATGGAGTAATAGCACTCCGGTTCTCGGAAACACGAACAGTGAAACCACGCGTGCTTATTTTTTCTTTTGCATATGAACCGCTCATCGGGGGAGCGGAAATTGCCGTGCGGGAAATCACGGACAAAATTACAGATTTCGACTTTGACATGGTGACACTACGTTTCAAGGAGAGCGACTCCGCTCACGAGCGAATTGGAAATGTAGAGGTTTACCGCGTCGGGCGGGGGAATAAGTATCTCTATGTATTCTCCGCTTACCGGATGGCCCGGAGGCTCCACCAAGAACGGACCTATTCGCTTACGTGGTCAATCATGGCAAATTATGCCGGTTTCGCTGCACTCTTTTTTAAAATGCGATTCCCGGAGGTTCCATTCCTCCTCACCCTCCAGGAAGGTGATCCTGTTGAGCACATCAAACGGCGGGTACGTTTTGTCTATCCATTATTCCGGAAAATATTCACCCGCGCTGACCGTGTGACGGCAATATCCCATTATCTCGCAGAGTTTGCGAAATCCATGGGGTACCCCCGGGAAGTTCGAGTCATACCAAACGGTGTCGATATACCCCGATTCCCTATGTCCGCCACGTGGATTTCTCCCGACACTGGAGCGATTACGAGGCCAGTCCTTATCACGACTTCACGCCTCGTTAAAAAAAACGGCGTTGACTACATTATCAGAGCGCTCAGCAATTTGCCGGAGAGTGTTCGGCTTACTATTGTCGGGGACGGCCCCGAGAAAGAGCATCTCATACATCTCGCGGATGAACTGGGTGTTTCCCCACGCGTGACTTTCGCCGGAAGAGTGCCGCACCGCGATATCTCCGAGCACTTGCGTCGTGCACACATTTTTGTTCGTCACTCGCTTTCTGAAGGTCTCGGCAACTCATATCTTGAGGCAATGGCATCCGGAATTCCCGTTGTTGGGACGAATGTCGGAGGCATTATCGATTTTTTGCGAGATGGTGAGACCGGCTTCATAAGCGAGAGAGGTAAGCCTAAGAGTATCTCTAAGCAAGTGCTCTGTATCCTTCTACCGGAGAACCGGACAGAGGTGGAGAGAGTTGTAAAGGCTGGGAGAGCGCTTGTGGAGGAGCGTTTCAACTGGGACGGAATTGTTCTTGACATACGAAGCGTGATGGAGAGAATGTCATGAATTCTTTTTTATTCATCCGCTATTTTCTCTCTGGAACCGCGGGAGCGGTGACGAATCTTATACTCCTCTATCTCCTCGCGGATATCGCGCATTTCTACTATCTTACGGCGGCGACTCTCGCTTACCTTTCCGGAATCATTATCGGCTTCTCGTTCCAGAAATTTTGGACGTTTCGGGGCGCACATTGGGGAACTCTCCCTCGGCAGTTTATTTTCTACGGAGCCGTCTCAACTGCAAACCTTTTCTTAAATATCGCCCTCCTCTACTTATTTGTGGAGCACATACATCTTTGGTATATCTATGCCCAAGCGATCGCCATCGTTATTTTGAACACCGCGAGTTACTTAATCCATAGACATATTACTTTTCGTGAACACTTTTAATACCAATACAAAACACATGAGTATTCTCATCGCCTCTCCTGAAGCTGGAGGGCCAAAAACATATACGGGGATACTTGCGCGCGAACTTCCGAAGAATGGTATTTCTGTCGCTATCCTAGGGTTCAGTTCTTACCTTTTCCTTCCACCGATTCTGCGGCATATTGCGTTTACCTTCGCACTCGTCATGCGCGTCTCTGGAGTAAAAGTGCTCTATGCGCAGGATCCGGTGAGCACGGGTTTGCCCGCATATCTTGCCGCGCGCATAACGGGGAGACGATTTATACTTAAAGTTGTCGGGGATTTTGCGTGGGAACAAGGAGTGCTCCGCTACGGAGTTCGGCGTTCGCTTGACGAATTCATGGCAGAGAGCGATGTTCACTGGTATGTGAAGCTCTTGCGGACTATTCAATCTTTCGTTACGCGTCATGCCGACCATGTCATCGTGCCGAGCAATTATCTTGCTCGTATTGTGGCTCGGTGGGGCGTAGAGCGCGAGCGGGTGAGTGTCATACGGAATGGATACTTGGCTCTTTTCAATAAAACATCGCGAGCGGATATTCGAAAAGAGCTTGAGATTGACGGCTTTGTTATCTTCTCTGCTGGACGATTGGTTCCCTGGAAGGGTTTTGAATCTCTTATTGAGGCAGTTGTTGAATTAAAGAGAGAGATACCCAATGTGAAACTTCTTATTGCCGGAGACGGTCCTCACCGGGAAAAACTCGGAGAGCTCATTCGAAAAGCTGGAGTGAGAGACACTATCGAAATGCTTGGACACTTGCCGAGGTACGAGCTTTACCAGTATCTACGAGGGTCCGATCTCTTTGTGCTTAACTCAAGTTACGAAGGGATGTCGCATCAACTTCTTGAAGCAATGGCGCTTGGAATCCCGATTGTAACGACGACTGCGGGAGGAAACCCAGAAATGCTCTCTGATAAGAAAGAGGCCTTGCTCGTGCCTTCTGGCGATTACCGCGCCTTAATTGAGGCCATACGCGAGCTCTATAGGAACATTTCTCTCCGAGAATCCCTTGCCCGCGCCGCGCTCGAGCGGGTAAAAGAGTTTAGCGAAGAGAAAATGGTGAGTGAAACAGCCAAGATATTTCTATGAAAGTTCTTATGTTAAGCATCGACGAGAGAGTGTTTGAAGATGGATCACCCGCCTCTTTGCGGATGATTGATTACGGGTCGCTTGTCGAAGAACTCCACATCGTCGTTTACACTCGCCCGGGGCGGACGCAGAAATTCCTTGCTCCGAATGTTACGCTCTATCCGACTAACACTCGTTTCAAGATGATGTATTTTTGGACTGCTTACGGCCTATGTGAGCGCCTTCTTCTCGGGGATTCATCTATGCTTGTTACCTCGCAGGACGCATTTACGAGTATTGTCGCGCTCCAGCTTCGTTGGCAGTTCCCAGGAATGAAGCTCGAAGTACAAGTACACACCGACATCACCAGTCCTTATTTTCTGCGCGAGTCGCTCAAAAATCGTCTGCGGTATAGCGTGTACCGTTTCAGTTTCCGTCGTGCAAGCTGTATCAGGGTTGTGTCACAGAGAGTGAAGAATGAGTTCGTTTCCCGGTTCAATCTTCCCGCCGGGAAGATTTCGGTTCTTCCGATTTTTGTTGATGTTCAGGCCATCGCCAGAGCGATGTCTCTAGAGGGCGTGCAAGTGAAGTATCTGGAGTTTGGTGTCCGAATTCTTATGATGTCTCGGCTCACTAGAGAAAAAAATATACCGCTTGCACTCTCCGTTTTTAGAGAAGTCCTTTCGAAACGAAAAGATGCGGGGTTAATCGTTGTGGGGGATGGTCCCGAAGCGCCAAAACTCCGTAAGCTTGCGTGGCGGATGGGTATCGAACGAAGTGTTCGGTGGGAGGGGTGGCAAAACGACACCATCTCTTACTACAAAACTGCTGACCTCCTTCTCGTCACCTCCGACTATGAAGGATACGGAGTCGTGATTATCGAGGCTCTTCTAGCCGGACTTCCGGTTATTTCAAGCGATGTCGGCGTGGCACGCGAGGTCGGAGCCATTGTCGCACTGCGGAGCCCCTTGGCGATAGCGGAGAAGATTATTGATGTACTTGCGAAGCACGAGCGAGGAGTACTAGAGAATTATCCGTATTCTTCCCGCGCCGACTACCTTAAGCTTTACCAGGCACAGTGGGAGAAGTGTGGCGTGAACTTGTTGCCTGGAGCGGGGTTATAGGTTATAAAAGGAATGTTATGAGTAAACTTAAGAATAGCAAACCGCGCATCGGTTTTATCGGACAAGGGTACGTCGGCAAGAGTTACGCCACCGATTTTGAGAAACGCGGGTTTGAGACGGTGCGGTATGCCCTTGAGGAACCTTACTGCACACACCGCGACGAGATACAACATTGCGATATTGTTTTTATTGCCGTGCCGACCCCCACGACACCAGGGGGTTTTGACACGAGCATCCTCGACTCCGTAATAGGGTTGGTGGGAAAAGATAAAACGGCCGTTATTAAATCAACAATTCTGCCGGGCACAACGGAAAAAATACAAAAGAAGTATCCGGATATTTTTGTTTTGCACTCTCCGGAGTTTCTCACCGAGGCGACAGCCGCAAACGATGCCGCACATCCGGATCGAAATATTATTGGTATGCCGGAGGATTCGGAGGTTTATAGGAAACGCTCGAGGCAGGTGATGGACGTGTTGCCAAGGGCCCCGTACGAACTCATGACGACCTCTCGCGAGGCGGAGTTTATAAAGTACGCCAATAACACGTGGTTTTACGTAAAAGTGGTGCTCGTGAACCTGTTCTATGATCTTGCAACGGAAATGGGTGGTGACTGGGGCCGAATCAGAGACGCGATGGCCGCAGACCCGCGTATCGGGCGGACACATCTCGACCCGGTGCATAAGAGTGGACGTGGAGCCGGGGGCAACTGCTTTATCAAAGATTTCGAAGCGTTCGTGCGCTTTTATACAGAAACTCTGGATGACCCGTCGGGGAAGGATGTATTCCATGCTGTGCGCGCAAAAAATCTTGAGCTCCTTCGGAGAAGTGGCAAAGATACGGAGCATATCAAGCGTGTGTACGGTACGACCCTGCCTACCGGCAGGCAGGCGCCGTGAAGCTCCTCGTCGTAACCCAGGTTGTTGATATGAATCACCCGATCCTCGGGTTTTTTTGGTCTTGGCTAAATAGATTTTCGCACACGTTTGAAAAAGTAACCGTTATTTGTCTTGAGAAGGGATCTTCCGCAGATTCTATTTCGGGGAACATCGAAGTGCTTTCTCTGGGGAAGGAAGATGGTGTCTCTCGAGCCGAGTATCTCAAGCGGTTTTGGAAATATATTTGGGAAAAGCGTGGTCAATATGATTGTGTTTTCGTTCACATGAACACAGAGTACGTGCTATTGGGTGGACTTCTCTGGCGCTGGTGGGGAAAGAAAATAATTTTGTGGTATATGCATGGAACGGTAACGGCGAAATTGAGGATTGCCGTTTGGCTCTCAAACGTGACACTTACTGCCACTCGAAAAAGCTGTAGAGTTAAGAGTAAGAAAGTACACGTCGTGGGGCATGGCATTGATATAGAGTATTTTCTTCCACGGCCACGTGCCACGAGTGAGATACTCCGCTTGATAACTGTTGGGAGAATAAGTCCGGTGAAAGATTATGAGACCGTGATCCGAGCACTCGGGCGTCTCAAGCAGACGGATTTCAAATTTGTTTACACGATTGTGGGCGCTCCGGCAACGGCGAATGATCGCACGTACGCCGAAAGACTTGCCGCGCTCATCGAGGAATGCAAACTCACCGTCGGAGGAGATATAGTTTTTGCGGGACCGGTGAGGCACTCTGAAGTTAAGGACCACCTCTATAGAGCCGATCTCTTCATTCACACAAGCAGAACGGGGAGTCTCGATAAGGTAGCGCTTGAGGCAATGGCAACGGCCCTCCCAGTATTGAGTTCAAATGAGGCCTCACAAGAGGTTTTTGACGAGCATACAGATGAATTATATTTTTCAGAAGGTGCTGATGAGGAACTCGCGAAAAAAATTCTTATATTTTCAAAAAAGAACGAAAAAGACAGATACCTTCTCGGTTTTAAACTTCAAAACATTGTGCTCAAAAATCATAGTCTTCCGCACCTGGTGAATGAAATACAGAAAACATGTGCGGCATAAATGGGTTTAATTTTTCAGACCGTGATGCCATCCAAAAAATGGTTGCGGTGACGCGCCATCGTGGACCGGACGGAGAAGGGATATTTGTGCGCGACGGGATTTCGCTTGGCCATAACCGGCTTGCCATTATTGACCTTTCCACTCTGGCGGCACAGCCGATGGAGAGTCGCGATGGGCACCATAGGATAGTTTTTAACGGCGAGATCTATAACTATCGGGAACTTCGCACCGAGCTTATTGCGAAGACCGGTCCTTTTCAGACGACTAGCGATACCGAGGTCATTCTCCGCGCCTACGAAGCATGGGGAAGTGGATGCTTTAAACGTTTTAACGGAATTTTTGCTCTCGCGATCTGGGATAGTGAACGAAAAGAACTTGTACTCGCTCGTGACTCCGTGGGTGTGAAGCCACTTTTTTACTACTGGGCAAATGGCTCATTCATTTTTTCGTCAGAACTGAAGGGAATTCTTACGCACGAGATTCCGCGAACTCTTGACCAGACGGCGCTTGCGCTCTATTTTCGGCTTCTCTATGCGCCGGGTGAGCAAACGCTTCTGTCGGGTATCAAGCGCTTGCCACCGGGGCATATGGGGAAACTCCGTGGAGGGACGTTTGAAATAAAACCCTACTGGAGCGTCTCCGATTTTCAAGATTTTGACGACAAAGAAGGTATCAAAGAAGAGATTCGGACACTGATGGGAAAGGCCGTGAGACGGCAGATGATTGCAGACGTTCCTGTCGGTCTCTATCTCTCGGGAGGGATTGATTCGACTGTTTTGCTTGGACTCATGGCAAAGGAATCCACACGGCCTATTGAGACATTCTCCGTCGGTTTTGATGTTGGAGAGGAAGAGAAAAAATTCAATGAGGATTTCGTAGTTGCGCGAGAGACCGCCAAACGCTATAGAACACATCACCACGAGCTTACAATTGGCGCTCTCGATGTAGCAAAAAATCTTGAGCAGATGTTTTGGCACATGGACGACCTTGTGGCCAATCCGGCGCAAGTTGCGAACTTTCTTCTTTCTTCGCTCGCTGGCAAACATGTGAAAGTGGTTTTGGGCGGTGATGGGGGAGATGAACTCTTCGGCGGCTATGGCCGACACTATTACTACCGGCTCATCGAGCGTTGGCAGAGCCTGCCGCGGCTTTTGCGGAACAACGTTCTCACCCGCGCAGGATTTCGTGCCTTGGGTATCGGTAGAGCAATTGAACGTTTGAACACCGAAGATACATTTTCGTTATGGTGGTCTTTTATGGCACAGAAAGAATATCCGGCGAGAAGTGTGCTCAAAGATGACGCCGAGAGTTTGCGGAACGGGAAAGAGTATATGAAAAAAACATTTTTTGAAAATCTTCCGCGCACGGACCTCGCCAAACAAATGATGTATCTCGATCTCACGACTTGGCTCCCGGGCGCATCCCTCATTCGCTCCGACCAGATGGGTATGGCTTCAGGACTTGAAGAACGTGTGCCTATTCTCGACCGCGATGTGGTCGAACTTGCGATGCGAATCCCTTCGCGATGGAAGATGCGGAACCCGCGGCAAGGAAAGGATATTTTCCGCGAGGCAATGAAGGAATATATTCCTGAAGCGGTGTACGGAAAAAAGAAAACCGGATGGTTTCTCCCGACTTCGAAGTGGCTTCGTACGGGACTCAAAGACGCGGCATATGAAATCTTGTCGCCCGATTATAATCGGGCGACCGGAGAGTTTATTGACTTTACTGCCGCACGCATAATGCTTGACGATCACATCACTCGCCGCCGCTATGCTCTGAACACAATTTGGTCTTTGATTGCATTCCAGGTGTGGGCGAAGAAGTATTTGACTGATCTTTAATCTCCTTAGATTTTTCTTTTTATTTCCTTGTATTTTTGTATAATAGTTCGACATGCTCACTACACTGGAAGACTCATGAAAAACGTGCATTCTGAAACCATATTGAATAGTGAAGCGAACACTCTCGACAAAATCTATGAGACGATTTCGAAAGAAATCAAGCATGCTAATCCACGGTGGTGTGTTGAGTTTGGGGCAGGAAGGAAAAATAGTAACACTTGGGATTTAGTAAACCAAAAAGGCTGGCACGCTGTTCTCATCGAGGCACACCCTGTATTTTTTCGCGACCTCGAGAAATTGTATGCCGGGAATACTCGAGTAACCTGTATCAATCGGCGTGTTTCTTTTGAAGGGAAAGATGTGCTTGACGGGATTTTTTCCGAAACCCACCTTCCGAAAAACTTTGATCTCCTTGTCATTGATATAGATGGAAATGACATCCATGTCTGGGAATCGCTCTCTGCTTATCGACCCAAGATTGTGATGATTGAATATAACGGTCGCATTCCAATTGATATAGATTTTGCACAACCAAAAGATTCACATCTCAATTGGGGCTCATCGCTTCCTGCGCTTGTGAGGGTGGGTAAGGAAAAAGGATACGAGCTTGTGTATGCCCATATCTGTAACGCAATTTTCGTGCGTAAGGAACTTTTTCCACTGTTTAGTATTGCCGATAACTCACCGGAGCGGATTGAAAAACCTTTTTGGCCCGAAGGACGATGGTTTCAACTTCACGATGGCACAATCGTCCTTCATGGTGTGGAGCGAAAGAAACTCTTGAGCTTTAAGAAGAAAATTACGAGAGAACCTCTCTATCTCCTTACGCCGGAGGGGTTGTCGCTGGTGACATTCAGGCGGGATGGGAAGGCAGTGCGTTTCTTAAAAAACTTCATTAGAAAAACTCCGTTGTATGGTGTGCTCTACCCCTTTGTGAGTCGTATCTATACCCATGCCTGGCGGCGCAAAAAAGCATCACTATGAAAGTTCTCATTGCCACCCCCGCCTGCCACGGCAAGAATATCGGTGCCGTCCAGAAAGATATCTACGGCACAATCAAGTTACTAAAGGAACTTGGGCATACCGTGGCGCTCTACACGATTAAGAGCCATCACCGTGATGCCTCGGTGCTTGAGTGGGTGTCCAAGGAATACGGCATCCCTGTCCGGTTTTTTGAGCCGGATCCGTCGCTTCTCCTCCGACTTCGTGACACTCTCTTTCGCAGTCCGCTTTTTTTCGACGGTGCGTCACATGTTTTTGGGCAAATGGTTCGCGATAGGACGTTTAACGATTACGTAGAGAGTTATGCGCCCGATGCAATCATTTCGTTTATTTCCGACTCGTGGCCTCTCATTGCCTGGGCGCGTGCGGAGGGGATTCACACCGTGCTTCGCTCACATAATTTTGAGTCGAGTTTTCTTTGGGAGGCACTTTCGACGGCCGGAAAATGGAACCCCATCAACTGGTTCCGGTGTGCGGTGAAATACGGTGCCGAGAAGCGCGCTGTTTGCCTCGCAGGCGCGGTGGGAACACTGCCTTTCGTTCAGGTCAGCACGTATCGAAAATGGAAACCCAAAAACATCGCAGTTTTAACCCTCACTTTTCTTCCCGAATCCCTGCGTGGGGCGCACCTTAATTCAGATAAAAAGAAGCTCGATGTCTTTTATCTCGGCGCGAACTATAGCGTCATTTTTCACCTGAGAGGCGCAAAAAAACTCATTGAGGAAATTGCACCACAGGTGCTACAAAATGCGCTGAACGATTTCACCTTTCATATCTGCGGAGCAAAACTGCCAGACGAACTTGTGAAAAAATGCATAGGCAATATCGTCTATGAGGGATACGTTCCAGATCTCGAAGCCTTTCTTTCGAAAATGGATATCGGAGTTTTTCCGGTCGAAACCGGAAAAACTATGAAAGGAAAGGTGTTTGAGACCTTAGCGCGGGCGTTTCCGATGATTATTTCACCAAACTGCCTTGGAGGGTATCAGCTTGTCGATGGAAAGGAAGTTTTGGTCGCCCACACAACTGCCCAATTTGCAGAAAATATTTTGAAGCTTCGTGATCCAGAAATACGAAAAAAATTAGCCGAAGGAGCTCATGAGTTCGGAAGAAAAAATTTTGGGAAGGAAGCCCTTCTATCTGTGCTAGCGAAACTTTTATCGTCGTCGAAGATCAGTTAGTATTGATCCTTTTCTCTTTTATACCACTCGATCGTCTCGGTGAGACCCCGCTCTAATTCATATTCTGGCGTAAACCCGAGTGTATGCTCGGCTTTCTCAATCGAAACCGAGCGGCGCGGCTGTCCGTTTGGTTTCGTCTTGTCGTAAACTACAGTACCATTGTAGCCGGTGAGTCGGGCGATGGTGGAAACCAAATCACTTATTTTTGTTTCAATTCCACTCCCTAAATTCACGTGCCCATGTTCCGGTTCGAGTTTCTCGGCCGCGAGGAGGACCCCCTCGACAAAGTCTTTAACGTAGAGAAAATCTCGTGTGGGCGTCCCGTCTCCCCAGACGACGAGAGGAGTTTGGCCCTCGAGACACTTCCGTATAAGAGAGGGAATCACATGTGAACTCTCGGGGTCAAAATTATCTCCCGGACCGTAGGCGTTATTTGGCACCACCACGACAATGTTCATTCCGTGTTCCTGCTGGTACGCTTCGGCCTGCACGAGTTGTATGCGTTTTGCAATACCGTAGGCGCGATTGGTTTCCTGCGGAAGACCATCCCAGATATACTCTTCTTTCATGGGATATTCCGTATCGCGCGGGTAGGCACAGGAAGAAGAAACCAAGACCACTTTCGTCTTTGGATTTTCACGCGCGGCCTCGACAATATGGAGATCTATCAATGTATTCTGGTAATACTGTGTTGCCGGGAACTTACTGCTAAAGCCGACGCCCCCGACGACCGCCGCGAGATGGATGATAATGTCTGGTTTATGCTCCAAAACAAGTCGCTTCGAATTTTCAAAAATTCGCAAATCATCCTTTCTCTTGTCAGGGATGATGATGTTTTTTTGTGGCACGCCGCGTTTTTCGATAAGGTTCGCAACAAGAGTTCTTCCAATGAATCCCTTGCCGCCAGTTACGAGGATGCGTTTTTTTGAGAGATCCATGTTTTTCTACAACGCGATTACGGTTTACCGTGAGCCTGGTCGAACGGGAGCGAATGTCCCACGGCGGCGAGTTCTTTTTCTACCATGATACGAACCAGGTCTTTAAAGCGCGTTTTAGCTTTCCATCCCAGCACGCGCTGTGCCTTTGCCGGATTTCCGCAGAGATACTCGACTTCGTTTGGCCGTTTGTACCGCTCGGCCACCGTGATGACTTTTTTCACCTCGAGCTTGGCAAGCCGGCACGCCTCCTCGGCAAATTCTTCCACCGAGTGGGTTTCACCGGTTGCGATTACGAAGTCATCGGGGGTTTTTTGCTGGAGCATTCGCCACATCGCCTCGACATATTCCGGCGCATAGCCCCAGTCGCGATGGGCATCCAAGTTGCCGAGCGTTATAGTTTTTTGCGTTCCTAAGAGAATATCACGAATCCCAAGAGTGATTTTCCTCGTCACAAAATTTTCTCCCCGCCGCTCTGATTCGTGGTTAAAAAGTATGCCCTGGGCGATAAACATTCCGTAACTTTCCCGATAGACGCGCGCGATCTCGCTGGCATAGAGTTTTGCCACTCCATACGGACTCCGCGGGTGAAATGGTGTTTCTTCACTTTGCGGAGCCTCTTTCGGATTACCGGAATAGAGCTCCGATGTACTGGCTTGGTAAATTTTTGGGCAGAGTTTAAGCACTCGTATTGCTTCAAGTAAGTTGAGGATTCCCATGCCGGTCGCGAGTGATGTATAGAGAGGAGTTTCAAAAGAAACTTGAACGTGAGACTGCGCGGCAAGATTGTAGACCTCATCGGGTTTAACGTTCGCGAGGATATTAGCGAGGGAAACAGAGTCGGTCATGTCGCCGTAGTGAAGCGTGATTTTTCGCTCTTCAGGAACGGAGCCGTGGAGGTGTTTCAAGTTCTCGCGGTTAAAGAGGACGGCATTTCTCCTCACTACCCCGTGGACCTCGTACCCCTTGGCGAGCAGAAGGTCCGCCAAGAAGGATCCGTCTTGGCCGGTGATGCCGGTTATCAGCGCAACTGGTTTCGGGTTCATAATGAGAGAGGGATGCGTTTCATACTATCGCCACCGCTCCTCTATTGCAACGTCCCGATATCCCGCTTGGTTATATGAGTACAGCATGATACCCTAATTTTCATCCATGTCATTTCTCAAAGGTAAAAAGGTAATGATTACCGGCGGCGCCGGGTTTTTGGGTACCAACCTCTCATTATATTTGGCTGATCGTGGCGCTAAGCTCATCATAATCGATAACTTTATGCGACGAGGTGCGGAGAAGAATTACGAAGTTCTTAAGGCACGTTTCCCAGATATTATTTTTTACACCGTAGAAATAAGCGATATTCCTTCCATTATTACAAAGGAATTACCAGAGCTTATTTATCATTTTGCTGCACAAGTTGCTGTCACATCAAGCGTTATTTCTCCGGTTAGCGATTTTCGAATTAATGCAGAAGGTACTTTTCACATTGCCCGCACGGCACATTCTAATGGCATCCCTGTTGTATACGCATCAACAAATAAGGTTTACGGCGACAATGTAAACAAGGTACCTATCAAGGAACATAAGACCCGATATGATTTTGACGGAGATCTTGCACGCAGGGGAATAGATGAAAATTTTTCCATTGATGCATCAAAGCGGTCACCATACGGAGTCTCAAAATTAGTTGGGGAAATGTATGTAAGGGAATACGGTGGCGTATCAAACCGTTTCTCCTGCATGTACGGACCCCACCAGTACGGCATTGTTGATCAGGGGTGGGTTTCATATTTCGTCGCCCGGAAACTTGCCGATGAGCCGATCACGATTTTCGGCGACGGAAAGCAGATCCGCGATGTTTTGCACGCGGCTGATGTTGTGCGCCTTCTTGAGCTCGAGGGCTACCATTTGACGAATAATACCGGTGTTGATCTCCGCGGAGAGGTTTTTGCGATCGGCGGAGGGCACCAGAATACCATCTCGCTTCTTGAGCTCTGTAAGGAGCTCGATATTACGCCCTCTTTCGGTCCTTGGAGGCCGTCTGACCAGAAAGTATTTTACGCCGACACCGCAAAAGCAAAACGTCTCCTCGGGTGGGAACCGGTTGTGGGGATACGGGAAGGTATTGCCGATTTGGTACGATGGGTGAGCTCCGCCAAGGCGGGGTAACCTATGAAACTCATCTATATTTTTGATGGGCGGATTCCAACAGAACGAGCCCACGGTCTTCATATTGTCAAAATGTGCGAGGCCTTGGGCAGAATTACAGATGTGACACTCGTTGTGCCGGGGAAAGGAAACCGAGATACAGAAGCGCCCTTTACCTTTTACGGTCTGAAAAAAACATTTTCCGTGCACTATGTTCCGATCCGGGATTTTATCTCGTGGGGACGAATCGGATACTGGATTAATCAGCTTTCTTTTACGCGAGCGCTTCTTACGGTAGGTATCTTGCCATCGCCCGCCGAGTGCAGAGTTCTGACGAGGGACGGCGTCTCCGGATGGATTCTCGCGCGGCGCGGGTATCGAGTATTTTACGATATGCACGGTGTACCTCACCGTTTCACTCTGCTGTGGAGGATTGGAATGCGCGTAATGCGCGGTGTCGTCGTTACCAACCAATGGAAAGTTCGTTTTTGCACTGAAGTGCTCGGTATTTCCCCGGACCGTCTCTTGGTTATGCCGAATGCATTTGATCCGCGCGCATTCTCCGGGCTTCCGGAGAAAAAGGAATTACGCCGGCAACTTAACCTTTCTTCGGGGCCTATTGCCGCTTACACCGGCCACCTTTACGACTGGAAGGGAGCGGGAGTACTTGCTCGGGTTGCCAGACTACTCACAGACGTCACTGTGCTTTTTGTCGGCGGAACGGAGCGGGACGTTGCCCGGTTCCGAGAAGAACATGGGCACAGCGCCAACATACTCCTTCTTGGTTTTAAGCCGCACGCCCTCGTGCCGCAGTATCTCAAGGCCGCAGATGTTCTTGTTCTTCCCAACTCAAACGTTTCTCAATCGCGGCGACTTGAGGGTTATTCAAAGTTTGAAACATCACCGATTAAACTTTTTGAATATATGGCAAGCGGAACCCCTATTGTCGCTTCGGATCTTCCATCTATCCGAGAAATAGTTGATGAGGAAAGTGCGGTTCTCGTGGCGCCTGACGATCCCGAGGCGCTTGCTCGCGGTATACAGAGGGTGTTAAATGAACCTGTACTCGCCGAACGTTTAGGAAAGAAGGCGCAAGAAATAGTGCAGGCATATACATGGGACAATCGCGCCGCCGCAGTGTTTAAGTTTATCAATACGCACTCATGAGAATCGGCATTATTTTACATCCCTACGATGAAGACAAACCGGCCGGGCTCGCCCGGACGATTTTTGAGTGGACGAAAGGAATGCTTTCCATCGATAAGAAGAATGAATATATCGTTTTTTTGAAAAATACTCCTCGAAAAAATCCCGATTTGCCGGGGAAAAATTGGCGCGTTGAGTCAACGGGGGGAGGGATTTTTTGGCTTGATAACCTGCGGAAGAAGACCCTCTGCGATGTGTATGTGTTCAATACTCCCGTGATGCCGCTCTTTTTTAAACCAAAGCGTTCGGTTGTTCTTGCTCTCGATTTTGCTTACTACTACTTGGCGCCGAAAACTATCCGCGGCCAGTTTTTTAAGTGGTTTACGTATTTTTATCATTTCCTCTCACTCAAGAGAGCGAATTCAATCGTTGCCATCTCGCGCGCGACGAGGGACGATGTGGTGAAGCTTTTCGGTATTCCAGCTGACCGAATGAGTGTTATTTATCTGGGGTACAAACACATCTGCGCCGTTTCCGAGACGGCCGTTTCCGGGACCCCTTCGGAAAAGTTCTTTTTTTTCGCGGGCATCATCAAGGAAAGGAAGAATGTCTATAATACCGTACGGGCTTTCCACCTTTTTTCTCAAAAAGTGAAGGGGTTCAAACTTGCTATTGCCGGAAGCCCGACGGGGAGCTATTTCGAAAAAATAAAAAAGTATATTGCTGAAAATCACCTGAGCGATTCAGTGATTTTTCTCGGCCACCTAAACGACGGAGAGCTTAGCTATGTGTATAAGAAAGCATACGCATTTCTCTTCCCCACGCTCATTGAAGGGTTTGGTATGCCTGTTGCCGAAGCGATGGATTGCGGTGTGCCGGTCATTACATCGAACCAGTCGTCTCTTAAGGAAGTTGGAGGAGAAGGAAGTTCGCTTCTCGTTGATCCATACGATCCCGCCGATATAGCCGATAAGATGGTGCGTCTTACTGAAGACGAATCCTTGCGGAGAAGGCTGATAGAAAAAGGTAACTTGCAGTCCAAAAAATTTTCATGGGAGCATTCCGCGAGAGAGCTTCTCGCCATACTTCACGAAGTGGTGAAATAACCATGAGAGGATTTTTACAGAAATTATTACTCCTCTCTGTGAGCATGATTGCCATCTTTTTCGTGCTCGAGATTGGGGTACGGATTTTTCTGCGGCAATCCTCAACCCTCATTGAGGATGATCCGTATATCGTAAAAAAACATAAAGAGAATCTCGACCTGCGTATTGCCGCAGATACGGAAAAACTCTCTCACATTCGCACCAATAGTTATGGGTTCATCGGCGATGAATGGGAGATGAAGAAAGACGCAACGACCTCGCGAATCGCGAATCTTGGCGATTCGTTTACCGCAGGCCACGATGTCGACTACGACAAAAATTTTAGCGCCATCCTCGCGGGGGAACTCTCCGGAAAAATCGGGGAAAAAGTAGAAAGCTTGAATTTTGGCGTCCCTGGGCAGGGGAGCGGCCACGCCCTTCTCACCTACCGTCACTATGCTGCCCAATTTATGCCAGACACGGTGATTCTATGGTTTTACATGGGAAATGATTTCGAAGATAACCTCATTTTTGAAGAAGGCAGTGCGAAGGCTGGCGGTGGCGGCGGACCTCTGGTGAAGAGGATTGCGAGAAAGTCCCAGCTCGCGCACTTTATCGTGAACCGCCTTGCGAAGAATCCCGCAGTTGCGAATTTTATGCACGGTAGAGTTCTCACCCGAGTTGGCTATGATATAACGGCCGAAACGCACAACGTGCCCCTTGCACTTCGGCTTATTTTTACGAATGATAAAGAGAACGACCGCGCCCTTCTAGAAACCAAAAGACTCCTTGATCTTTTGCGGCAAGAAGTTGGGGCGGGTGGTGGAAAACTTCTCATTGCGGCCATCCCCGCTAACTTTCAAGTAGAAGAGAACTTGAAGGACGATCTTTTCTCTCAATATCCCGGTCTCGACGAGCTTGGGTTTGATGCGGCGAGGCCAGGCCGCGAACTTAAGGAGATCGCCAGTGAACTTGATCTTCCGTACATAGATCTCACACCGGCATTTAAAGAAGCGTGCCAAGAAAAATGTACACTCTATGTATGTCCTCACTGCCACCTCTCCGAAGACGGTCATGCGCTTCTAGCCGAGGAGGTAGGGAAGGCGGTCCTTGAGCGCGGGCTCATTCCCCGGTAAGGTAAAGCTACCATGCCTCTATTTTTCAAAACCCTCTACCAGTGGTGGATGGCCTTTGCTCATGCCTTCGGCAGAGTAAATAGCGCTGTTATTCTCTCGGCATTCTTTATTGTTCTTGTGGGGTTTTATGCTCTCGTGTCGCGACTCATTACGTTATTCCGCCAAGAAAAAAGGGACAATACCGGAACATTCTGGCGCGCCAAAGAATGGCATAAACCGACAATTGAACTTCTACGTCGCCAGTTTTAGATATATTAAGACATGAAAATTCTCGGTATTTCATGTTTCTATCACGACGCCGCGGCGGCGCTTCTCGTTGACGGAGAAATTGTCGCCGCCGCGCAAGAGGAGCGCTTCTCGCGGAAAAAGCACGACGACAGTTTTCCTGCACACTCCATCGAGTACTGTCTCTCTTCACAGAAACTTTCTATCGGAGATATTGACTACGTTGTTTTCTACGACAAGCCCGTACTCAAGTTCGAACGTCTTCTCATGACATTCATCAAAGTGTGGCCACGCGGACTACGGCTTTTTGTAACGGCGATGCGTGTATGGCTTAAGGAAAAACTTTGGGTAGAACACACAATAGCAAAGAGACTTGAGTATAAGGGAGATATTCTTTTTACCGAGCACCACTATGCGCATGCGGCGAGCGCCTACTATGCTTCGCCGTTTCTCGATGCGACCGTTGTCACGATGGACGGCGTGGGGGAATGGGATACCGCGACCGTTGGATATGCCAGGGGGAATGAACTCAAATTAACGCACACGATTCACTTTCCCGATTCCCTCGGTATGCTCTATTCGGCCGTGACGTACTATCTCGGCTTCAAAGTAAATAGCGCCGAGTACAAAGTGATGGGGTTAGCTCCGTACGGGAATCCCAATCGGTATTATGAGCACTTTAAGAAGTTAATTGACGTGAAGGCAAATGGGAGTTTCCGGCTCGATATGCGCTACTTTGCCTATGAGTATGGGCTCACGATGACAAATACCAAGTTTGATGCACTTTTTGGAGGTCAGCCGCGCACCCCGGAATCAGAACTCACGGAGCGACACAAAGATATTGCCGCCTCACTTCAGAAGATAACTGAAGAGATAGTGCTAAAAATTGTCACTCATGCAAAGAAATTGCACCCATCCGAAAATCTCTGTATGGCGGGTGGTGTGGCGCTTAATGCCGTCGCCAACGGAAAAATTCTCGCTTCGGGAGTGTTCAAAAATATCTATATCCAGCCGGCGGCAGGGGATGCGGGGTGCGCTCTCGGCGCCGCATGCTACGTCTATTTCGACGTACTCGGGCACAAAAAGGAAGGGAGTGCGATGAAGAGCGCATACCTTGGACCGTCGTTTTCAAACGATGAGATCAAGGATTTTTTAGGTGAGGCAGGGCGCGAATATCCCGGATTCCGTTATAGTGTTTTTTCTGATAGTGATCTTTCTTCACACGTCGCAAAATTTCTTTCGGAGAATCAGGTCGTTGGTTGGTTTCAAGGGAGGATGGAATTCGGGCCGCGTGCCTTGGGGAACCGCTCGATTCTCGCCGATCCGAGAAAGAAAGAAAATTGGCAGAGGGTTAATCTCAAAATTAAATTTCGCGAGAGTTTTCGTCCATTCGCACCCTCTGTTCTCGCCGAGCGGGCAGGGGAGTATTTCGATTTACATGGCGCGGAGAGTTCTTACATGCTTTTGGTCGCCCCAGTTCGAATGAAAAGTATTCCGGCGGTTACGCATGTTGATGGCTCGGCGCGGATTCAAACTCTGCGACGCGAGGACAATGAGCGTTTCTATGACCTCATCAGCGAGTTTGAGAAACTGACCGGATGCTCGGTTCTTGTGAACACTTCTTTTAACGTCCGCGGCGAGCCGATTGTCTGTACTCCGAAAGAAGCCCTCCGCGTTTTCGCAAACACCGATATGGATGTGCTTGTTTTGGGGAACTTCCTCATTGTAAAAAGTGAGAATCCAATGTTAAATATAAAAGTGAATCAGGAGTTGTATCTCAAAGAATTTCAAATAGACTAAAACCATGGCAAGCAAATTTCGCATCGCGGGACAACTTTGGGACTTTATGCGCGTTAATAAAAAGTGGTGGCTCCTCCCTATGTTTCTTGTGCTCCTCCTTTTTGGCATCGTCCTTGTCTTTGCTGAAGGTTCCGCCTTCGCCCCATTTATCTACACGATTTTTTGATCACCGTACTCTACGGTTGTTATCGTGTGTCCGTTTTGACACCTTTTGACACCTCGGTTAGTTTTAGTATGTGACGGTTTGAGCCGTCACATTTTATGGATAGTTCAATCAAACCTCGAGTCGTTTATACCACAGGAGAAGCACGGAGGATCCTCAAGATAAGCGAGAGCACAGTTAAACGTTTACTTAAGCGCGGTTTTCTGCGCGCCAACAAGGTTGGTGGACAGTACCGGATTCTTGGACAGGAACTCCTGCGTCTTGTCGTGCCGGAGAGAAAAAAGCAAACCCCACGATGAAAACTGTCATGATGACTCTTTCCCGCGGATCCCTTATCCGCAACTTTTTTCATACAGGGATTGTTCCTGAACTCCTTCGTCGCGGATTACGTGTCGTAGTCTTGACTCCGCATTCGGATGACTCGGCTTTTGTACCTTACCGGCATCAAAATCTTATTTTTGAACCACTGATCGAATCGAAAAACTTGCGTTTCAATCAGCTATTCATTGAGATTGAAAAAGGAATTATTTTCAATAAGACTGTACGTGCGCGCTACCGCTATCGCGTTGCCGGCAGGATACCGTCGCGTTTCTACTTTGTGGTGCGGATGTTTCTCTTTGCACCGCTCTCACTCATTCCCAGCATAAAGCGCTTTTTTCGCTGGGTTGATTTTCACGTGAACCCAGAACGTCAACATGATTACCTTATTGAGAAATACAAACCGGATCTCATATTTTCAACATCAGCCGGCGGTGATATTTCGGTTATCAAAGGTGCACAGCGCTTTGGCACCAGGTCGGTTGATATGCCGAAAAGTTGGGACACATTACCAAAATATCTTTTCAATGTGAAAGCCGATTACATGGTCGTCTGGAGCGAGTTTATGAAAGAGCAAGCAATTGAAGTGCAAGGGTATCGCCCGGAGGAAGTTATCGTGACCGGCGTGCCGCAATTTGATTTTTATAAAGACGAAAAACGATTTATCTCGCGCGAGGAATTCTGCCGGCAGTTTGGATTTGATCCGGAAAAAAAAATCATTCTCTATGGTTCGACTGGGGGCAACTGCTGTGATGAGATGACATACATACAGCTTCTCCGGCGGTATATGGCGGACGGCATTTTGAAAGATGCACAGGTTTTAATCCGGCCGCACATTGGCTACCTCGGGGACGTGGATCGTTTTGCCGAGGCTGAACGTTATCCAGGTTTTGCGCTCGACCTGAGCGGAAGACAAGGAAGTACGTTCCAAGACAGGTGGGACACGAGCGAGAGCCATGTGAATCATCTCGTCAATTCTTTCAGACACGCCGCGGTAAGTATCAATATTGCCTCAACGCTTTCTCTTGATTCGCTTGCAGCCGGGGTACCTGTGGTGAATATAAACTTCGACGTTGATCCGAACATAAGTTCGCATTTTTCCACCAAGCGCTTGTATCAATCGGATTATATCGAAGCGGTTGTGCGTTCGGGCGGCACGCGGGTTGCCCGAAGTGAAAAGGCATTTCGAGAAGCACTCACGGAAATTCTTGATGGTGGTGTGGTCGAGAAAGAGAAAGAATCGGCACTACGCTACCTTGTATTCCGCGCAGACGGTCACTCTGGGGAGCGGCTCACAGAGGCGCTTGTCGGTCTTTTACCATAAACATATGTGCGCAATTATCGGAGTAGTCGGAAAAATTCCAGAGCGTGAAAAAGTCATCCGCGCTCGCGATACCATGACACATCGTGGTCCGGATGATGCCGGGATTTATTATATGCCCGAGGAAGGGGTGGCGCTTGGGCACCGACGTCTTTCCATCATTGATCTCTCACCGTCGGGCCGTCAGCCCATGGAATCGGTGGATGGGCGTTTCGTGGTTACCTTTAACGGCGAGATTTATAATTACCAAGCACTTCGTTCCGAGCTTCGCAGTAAGTATAAATTTTCTACCGAGACAGACACGGAGACGATTCTCGCGGCGTTTTCAGTGTGGGGGCTTTCCTGCGTCAAACGGCTCCGCGGTATGTTTGCATTTGCGGTGTGGGATAAGAAAACGCGAAAGTGTTACCTCGTGCGTGACCGGCTTGGGATCAAGCCGCTTTACTATACAGAGCACGCGGGGAATTTTTATTTTTCTTCTGAAATCAAAGGCATCCTTCTGCTTTCTGACATTCCCCGAAAGCTCAATCGGGCCGCTTTCACCGATTATCTAAGTTATCGTTATCCTCTCGGAGGAAAAACATTTTTTGAGGGGATTCACTCGGTTTTACCCGGACAGATTATGACAATTGTTCCTGGTGGAAAAGTGGAAGAAACGTTGTATTGGGATCTTCCCGTTGTCTCCGATAAAAAGGAACGCACCGAGGTCGAAGTCCTGTTTGAGACTGAACGGATTTTGAAGGAGACCGTCCGACTTCATCTGCAAAGCGACGTCCCGGTCGGGGCGTATCTTTCCGGTGGCATTGATTCAAGTCTTCTGGTTGCTTTGATGTCCGAGCTAACGAGTAAACCGGTCAAGACCTTTTCCGTCGGGTTTCCTGAAGTAGAGGCAAATGAATTCAGCTTTGCGCGGGAGGTCGCACAGCGCTATGGCACACAACATCGGGAAATTGAACTCGACGCGAAAAATTATCTCGCACTTCTGCCTGAAGTGATTCGGTTCAAGGACGCTCCTTTGGCAATCCCGAACGAGGTACCACTCCATGTGCTGTCTTCCGAATTGAAAAAACATATCACCGTGGTGCTCTCCGGCGAAGGAGCAGACGAACTCTTCGGCGGCTATGGGCGGATTTTTCGGAGCGGCTTTGATTGGGAGCGCATGTCATGTCTTCCGTTATTTCCGTTTTCGGATCATGAGCGAGGAGAGCTGAAGAAAAATTTAATCAGTAAATACGGCACTTCCTTTCCAAGGACAATCACAGAACATTTCACCGGAGAATACTCGTATATGCCAGTATCTGAAAAACAGGCGCTCTTGTCGGGAGAGCACTTCGATCTTTCCCGCCGCATGCTTTTGAACGAATCCTTCTTTGAAACTTTTTTCGAGAAGGCGCGGACATTATCTTTTTCAGAGCAGTATCTCTATCTTTTCGAAAAGGTTCACATCATTGGTCCACTGGAACGCTTGGATACGACGACAATGTCCCGATCGGTTGAAGCGCGGGTGCCGTATGTTGACCACGAGCTTGTTGAATTTGTCTCTGCGCTTCCGCTTTCTTTTAAGCTAAGGTGGAACGATATGGATGCAGAAACTGCCAGCCGTGTGTTGAATGCGGATCAGATCAGTGAAACATACGACACACCGAAATACATTTTGAGGAAACTTGCTGAAAAATACTTGCCGGAGAATGTGATTAACCGTAAAAAAATGGGATTCCCCGTACCGCTCAATGCATGGATGGGGGGTGAGCTCTCATCCTACGCTCGCGACATTCTCCTTAAACCCGACGCCCGCTTGAGCGGGTTATATAACGAGGAAACGCTCAAGCGTTTTCTTACCGAGCCGCCCCTCGCCCCCGGTCGCCGCGGTATGAATATCTGGATGCTCATTAACTTGGAATTATGGGCGAATGAGTATAAGGTAACAATTTAATTGAGAGACATGTATACAAAAAAAGACAACCATGGAAAGGAAAGTAAGGGGTTGGGACTTGCCCGACTTGCGGATGATATTCCGGCCTTTTATGTGCTTGCGATTGATAAAATTGCAAATGAATATCAACAAGCCGGGAAAGACGTTATCAAACTCAATCTTGGAAAGTCGGAGGTTCCGATGCCTAAATATGTTGCGGACGAGATGGTGCGGAATATCTACGACGGTATCCGACGGGAAATGATCGATCCACAAGGACTCATTCCACTCCGCGAAGAAATTGCACATGCGCACGAGGCGGCTTCCGGAGTACAGGTCTCGCCGGACAACGTCTTTATCAATAACGGGACGAGTCCGTTTTTCCTCTCATTTTTTCTCCTTCTTGCAGATCCTGGAGACGAGATTCTTCTTCCTCTCCCGTACTACCCGACCTATGTGGCGAGTGCAAATATGGCGCGTCTCGGAAAAAGTTTCTACCGGATTGAAAACGGGCGGGTGAACATGGATGATATTCGCTCACGTTTTGTTCCCGGAAAAACGAAGATTGTATTTCTCAATTCCCCTGGGAATCCGTTGGGAAACGTACACACGAAGGAGGAACTCCGGGAAATTCTCGACATTGTTGACGGTCGTGCCTATGTTATTTCCGACGAGATTTACGACGGTTTCGTGTACGGAGACGACTATACCTCCATCTTGAGTGTATACAATCCCGCGCGGGACAAAGTCATCGTCGTGAACGGTTTCTCGAAAATCCATCACATGTATACGAGGCGGCTTGGATACGCAATTGTACCAGAAGAATTGACACCGGCACTGCTTAGGTACCAACAGCATACGCTTGTCTGCGTCGACCCGATTACCCAGTTTGCGGGACTTGTTTCTATGAAGAACAAAGAACGCCTTATCCGTGACGAGACCAAGACAGAAGTTGAAGAGTATCGCCGCCGACTTCATGCGTCGGAGCGCATTCTCCGGAGCACGCACGCTCGGGTTATACCCCCCGCAGGCAGTTTCTACATGTGTTTGGATGTCTCGGGTTACCTTGGCGGTAAAACCTCCGATTCGCTCTCACTCGCTAAACTTCTTTTAAACGACGCACATGTTGCAATTACTCCCGCGGAAGATTTCGGTGGGAGCGATTTTTTCAGAGTGAGTCTTACGAGCAGTCGTGTGGTCGAAGGGATTGAACGGATAGCGGATTTTTTCGCACACTTTAAATGAAAGTTATTCTCTGCGCAGCTGGAGTGGGGAGCCGGATGGGACCACTTACCCTTGATCGTTCAAAAGGACTTCTTCCACTGGGTGACAAGCTTTTGATCGAGCATATACTTGACGCGGTTTCCGTTTGCGGCATCCGAGACGTTGTCATTGTTGTGGGGCACTTCGCACAGAAGGTTCGAGAGGCAGTGGGAGAAAGTTATGGCGGTTGCCGCATCACCTACGTTGAGAACCAAGAGTATGCCACGACACAAAATATTTACTCACTCTGGCTCGCGCGGAATCACGTGACTGACGGCATGGTATTTATAAACGCCGATACCGTTTTTCACCCCACAATTTTGAAGATGCTCATTGATAGTCCACACGAGAATGCTTTTGCAATGAGTACCCCGATTAAGATTTTTGAGGATTCAATGAAGGTGTACCTTGAGGAGGATAAGCTTTTCGCAATTGGGAAAGAAATTGCCTACGAACCGCACGGGGAGGCTTTTGGCATCTATAAACTTTCACAGGAGGGAAGCAAAAAATACTTTTCCATTGCAGAAAATCTTTTTAAGTCGGACAAATACCATAAAACCGTTCCTTTTGTTGTGCCGCTTCAGATAATGGCTAGTACGACGCCGATTAAAGCGGTTTCGTCCGGCGAATATCCATGGGCTGAAGTTGATACACCGGAAGATTATGAACGGGCACAGAAAATTATCGGGCTTATTAGCACTCCTTCGTCTACAAGCGGGCTCGTGAAGAATTACACTGTGGTGGCAACATCTCCCGAAAAGCGCTCACTTCTCAAGTGGTTCGAGACAGGAATGCAAAGCATTTTACCGGAATTTCTCATACCAGCTACAGTTCGTGTCTCTCGAGACACCTTATTTGTTCAAGATAAATCATTTCCTTTAGCCAATCGACGTGTATTTGTGATTGGAATCGGGAAAGCCGTCCTTGGAATGGCGAAGGCGATTGAAGACGTGCTTGGACTCGAACGGATTACAGCGGGTGTAGTTGTTTCAAACAGGGATACTGGGCAACTCCGTACTATCGAGGTGCATGAGGCGGATCATCCAGTGCCGTCGGAGCGTAGTGTTTTTGGGGCCAGGAAAGTACTCGACTTGAAAGCCAAACACAATCTGACTGAGCGGGATCTCTTAATTGCACTTATCTCCGGCGGCGGTTCATCGCTCTTGGCACACCCAGCGTCGGGCATCACGCTTTCCGACAAACAGAAAATGATTGAACTCTTAATTCGGAGTGGCGCCACCGTGCACGAGATGACGGTTTTGAAGAAAAAGGTCTCAAGCGTGAAAGGAGGGAAGCTCGCGCGGCATTTTTATCCGACCCCCATTGTTTCTCTCACGCTCTCTGACGTCGTCGGGAATGATCTTACCGTAATCGCCTCGGGGCCGTTCGTCCATGACGAGACAACTATCGATGACGCATTCCGTATTATCGATACCTACAACCTCCGCTCCGTATTGCCGAAGAGTATTATGCAGTTTTTTGAAAGTCGTATCGGAAAAGAAGAAAAAGTTCCTTCATTTGACCACGTTCACCACACGCTTCTTGGGGATAATGATACGGTGCTCTATGCAATTAAAACGGCGGCAGAGAGTGATGGGGTTCGTGTGCATGTGAAATCCCGCCTTGAAGGCGAAGCAAGCGAAGTCGCACGCACTATCTGTGCCGATATTTCGAAACGGAAAATACAGGAACCGACGCTTTTTCTCTATGGCGGAGAGACGACGGTGAAACTTCCAGAGGCGCATGGTGTGGGCGGCAGGAATCAGGAATTCGTGTTATCGTGCCTTGAGTACTTCCGTGCTAATCCGCTCACCGCGCCCTGGGCGCTTCTGTCTCTCGGGACTGACGGAGTTGATTTTATTCCCGAAGCGGCTGGAGCCCTTGTTGACCCCGAAACGATTAGAGACGCGGATAAGAAGGGTATTGACTTCGCTCACGCGCTTGCCACGCATGATTCGTATCCGGTGCTCCGCGATCTCGGAACGATTGTTTCAACCGGCGGTCCGACAGGAACCAACGTTGGTGATGTAATTATGGTTTTTATTGACCCCAGGCATTCATGAATGAGCACAAACACAAAATGACTACCGAGGAGGTTCGCGTCTACTGGGGCAAGAAGAACATTCCCCAGCAGTGGTACTCGAAGAAAGACCCGTTCACGAGGCAATGGTTTAACGAACTTGCTTATAAAAGGTATAGCCGCTACTACCCATACTTGAAAGACGAATTGGAATTTGAGAATCACCGTGGCGAAGAAATTCTCGAAATCGGCTGCGGTATCGGCACGGACTTAGCTGAATTTGCCCAAGGCGGCGCCGTTGTCACTGGCACCGACCTCGGTCCGGATCAAGTGATGCTCTCGAAACTAAACCTCGACCTCCGTGGTCTACCCTATAAAGAGATTACAGAAGCTAATGTTGAGAACCTCCCGTTTCCGGACGGTTCATTTGACCTTGTTTACTCAATCGGCGTTATACATCATGTTGCAAATCCCGAGAAAGCGATAAGTGAGATATTCCGCGTGCTCAAGCCCGACGGGAAGGCGATTGTGCTCGTCTATGCCCGCGGCTGGAAACACTACCTCAAGCGATGTCTCGTGCACGGCATTCTCAAGGGAAAGTGGTTTCGATACGGGTTTGACTGGCGGAAGGTGAGGAGCGAGGTGTCCGAGGTCCACGGTTCTTCACCTCGTACCGAGATTTGGACGAAGCGCGAGGTCCGGAAACTGTTTAAACAATTTCCGACGCTTGAAATCAAGAAGCGGCGGCTCGGAGAATTTTTCGAGTATAAACCCTACAATACCGTGATGTTTCCGGCGTTCGTAAGAAATATTCTTTTCCTTCTCGGACTTGAATCTCTCATCGGTGAGAATTGGTTCGTGAAAGCAGATAAAACAAAATGGCCAAAAGAGGAAACCTTCTTTGGAGTGTGGTGGAGACACTACTAGGAGTAAATTGATGCAACACTACACCCTAAAGGAAATTCGCGAGAAACGGTTTGATCCGAAACGAAGTCGGGCACGTATCATAAGCGAGCGATATGTAGTATTGAACGCTATCGGGAAGCTCGTCTCGCCGTATCCGACCTATGCATTTCTCAACCTCGGACTCACACCGGATGTGATAACGCTCGTAAGTATCGGTTTCATCATCGCGAGTGCGGGATTTTTCCTCGCGGGTCAATCGGTTCTAGCGGCAATAGGACTCTTATGTTTCCTGCTCTGTGACAGCGTGGACGGCGACATGGCGCGCGTGCGCGGCTCCACGCGTTACGGCGGTGTCATCGACTCCTACGGAGCCGACTTCTTTTATGCTCTTATCCCATCGTCTATTGGTTTTTTCCTTTTTTCACGAGGCACAACGATAGCTGCTTTTTCTCCGGAGGTTGTTCTGATGATCGCTGTTTCTGTTTCGCTCACCTTTACGCTCTACCGATCAATTAATATCAAGCTTGTGGGGTTTTTGGAGCGGGAGGGCGCAATTACGAAAGGAGACGCATTCTCGGGAATGAATTCCGAAGGAAAGTTCTCGGTCTCTCTGTGGGCGAGGAAAGTGGTAAAGTTATTCCGCCATGAGGTGGTGAAGGGAAATTTTTTTTCCGAACCCGGCTTAGTTCTCTGGTTCTCACTCGGTATGTTTACCGGCGCTTATGCGGCCCTTGCCTGGTATCTCGTGGCGCTTCTTTTCTATAACCTCGTATGGCTTCTCATCACACTTGTGCGTTCATATATAACATTCCTTCACATCGAGAAAACACCTCACTCTAATTCCTGATAGCACCATGCCTGACAATAAAGCATTTGAGGAAAAATGGGCGAGCGTTTGCGGTGGCACGGGTAAAGTAGAAGAGAAAACCGTTTTTGTTCCAAGAGGCGCTCAACCGAAAACCCAGAGGCAATTTAACCTTCTCCATTACTTCGAATTCATTGCCAGGCGTATTGAAGGCAAGGGTTACCGGACTGCGCTTGAAGTGGGGTGCGGCCGTGGCACGATCGGACTCTATCTGAACCGCTACCTTGGCATGAACGTGACTCTTCTCGATTCATCACAGGATGCGGTGGAACTTGCGCGGTGGAATTTCACGCACTGGGGTGGAAAGGGGGTATTTCGAATCGAAGACGCTCGCGCGCTTTCTTTCCCCGAATCGAGTTTTGACGTTATTGCGACAATTGGACTTCTCGAGCATTTCGAGGACTATAGACCAGTGTTACGGGAAATGCATCGAGTGCTTAAACCCGGAGGGGTTTTGTTTTCGGTGAACATTCCGAAGAAAAAATCCGTTCAGGTTTTGAACAGTATCTTCCGCTCCTTTTTGCGTTTTGGAAAGACAGGGCTTCATAAAGATTACTTCAGGAATACCGACACGCCGGGTGATTTCAAATGCCACGCTGAAGAGGCCGGATTTAAGGATGTAAAAGTGTTTTACGTCAATCCTTTTCCGCTCTTTACTCCCATACCAGCGTGGGCGGAGCGGGCGCTTGCGAGACTTTATCGCGCGATCTACGCCGCCAGAGGTCTGGTGATGCCGTATCCCTTCCGAGGATCAAGAATGTTCTCACAGGCTCATTTCTTATCAGCAAAGAAAAAATAGTATGTGCGCGATCATTGGAGCAGTGGGGAAGAAACTTCCTGCGCGGGAAATATTTGAACGCGCGCGCGACACTATGGCGCATCGCGGTCCGGATGGCATGGGTATTTATTACGAGCCGAAAGAGGGGATTGCCCTGGGACATCGGCGACTTGCGATTATTGATCTCTCGAACGCAGGCAATCAGCCGATGATTTCAAACGATGGGCGCTATCAGATTGTTTTTAATGGCGAGATCTATAACTATCTCGAACTCAAGCGAGAACTTAAAGGATATCAATTTAAAACAAAAACTGACACTGAAGTTTTGTTAGCCGCCTACGAGCGTTGGGGGACGAATTGCCTCGATCGGCTCGAAGGTATGTTTAGTTTCGCGATCTGGGATTCGCGCGAGAAATCACTTTTTGCCGCGCGGGATCGTTTTGGCGAGAAACCGTTCTTTTATTCTGTTCTCGGCGCCGACACTTTCGTTTTTGCTTCCGAAATAAAAGGTCTTTTGGCTCTTGGGGTGAAACCGAAAATTAATGAATCGGCCATCCATGCATACCTTGTATACGGTTATTATGACCACTCGAATGAAACGTTTTTTGATGGGGTACAGGTGCTTCCACCCGGACACATGATATCTCGCGGCCAGGACGGGGACCTGGACATTACTCGGTACTGGGATATTGCCGATGCGCGCCCTATCATTCCAACGTCGCCAGAAGGAATTCTTGAGCGATATAAAGAGCTTCTCGAGAAGTCGGTGGAACTTCGTTTCAGAAGCGACGTACCGGTAGGACTCAATCTCTCAAGCGGACTTGATTCAAATTCACTTCGCTATTTCTCCGAATGCACGATGGGAAAGACTGTTGACATGTTTTCATTGTGTCTTCCAAGCGATGAATACAATGAATGTGATCTGATTGAGAAATTTCTCACCGAGGATGAGAAAAAACGTTGGCATACTACCGTAATGACACCAGAAAATGTGTGGAGCGACATTGAACGTATGGTGAAAATCGAAGATCAACCATTTGGCGGTGTGCCAACCATTGCATACTTAGCACTTCCGGAGCTTGCGAAACGTTCATCGGTTACCGTTCTTCTTGAAGGGCAAGGGCTCGACGAGCTTCTTGGCGGCTATCCTTACTATCTATCGCTTGTCGAGGCGGGGAATATGCCCGCGTTGCCGGGGAAAAGCCAAGATATGTCGCAGGAAACGGATGGATCAGTTCTCGAACAAGCGTTCGTTGGCCAATATGCTGGTGGCGCATTCCGTTTTCCGGAACCCTTTTCTTCGCCTCTTATGAATGCCCAATATCGCGATATAGGGTATACCAAGCTCCCGCGAGTGCTTCGGTTCAATGACCACGCGTCGATGGCACTGGGCCGAGAGCTTCGTATGCCATATCTATCGCGTGAGTTTGCAGAGTTCTGCTTTCACCTCCCACTTGCGGAGAAAATTCTAAGTGGGGAACAGAAGGTGCTAAACCGGCGGGCGATGAAAGAGTATCTCCCTAGCGTTGTGCGAGCAAAGCAGAAAAAAGTTTTTGGAGCCATACAGACCGAATGGTTCCGAAAATACTACAAAGACGCTACTCTAGGGGTTCTCGCTTCATCTTCATTTCGATCCCGTCCGTATTGGAACCATGTTGTTCTTGAGGAGAAAGTGCAACGCTTTTTTAGTGGCGAAGGAACCAACTCATTTTTTATTTGGCAGTGTATTAACCTTGAGTTTTGGCTTAGAGAATTTATTGACTAAAGTTATGAAGCAGAAAACTATTTTTATCGTCGTTTCACAGACTATTATCATTCGGAACATTTTACGCTCCGGTGTATTTGATGCACTTCGCAAAAAAGGTTACAGACTTGTCATCTTCTTTAACTGCGAGCGTCTCCCGGACTATATCTCGGAAGAGTTCAGTGGTTCCGATGTCACGCTTATCGCTATCCACGACACGAGAGTTGGTCGTCTCCATCGAAAATTTATTGAGTTCACACACCTCTTGCTTTGGACTAAAACGACGAGGCGCTATTTCCGTTATAGTCGTAATTTCGTTGAGAAATCGCGTATTATCGTATGGTTCCACCTTGCCGCGATGCGTCTCTTGAGTACCATGGGTTTTCTTAAACCGCTTTCGCGCTGGATCGAGGGGATGTTCTTCAAGGAAAGAGATCAAGATGTCGAGACATGTTTCGATCGGTACAAGCCGGACTTGGTGTTTTCGACTTCAATCACCTCTAAAATGGACAATGTCTTTATAAAGGCGGCTAAACGGCGCAGTATTCTGACTGTTTCCATGCCGAAGAGTTGGGATACGGCGACGAAAATGTATTACCGTTTCGTGCCGGATTATTTCATAGTGCAGAACGAACTCCTGAAAGATCAGCTCGTCAATCTTCAGGATTTTTCCCGGGAGAAGGTTTTTGTCGTCGGCTACCCGCAGTTTGACTGGTATGCGAGGGAAGAAATCATCCGTTCCCGAGAGGAGCATTTCAAAAAAATGGGGCTTGATCCGAAGCTCCCGCTCATACTTTTTGGTTCGCAGGGAAGCTGGTACGACAAAGACTACCAGGTTGTCGAGAAAATCTACGAATGGATTCGGAAAGACGAGCTTGCGCGTCCCGCACAGCTCTTGGTCCGACCCCACTTCTCAAATGTAAAGAAGAATCCTTTCCAGAAATACCGGAATCTTCCGCGGGCGGCTTACGACGATTCCTACCGCATATCGTACGATTTCCGGGACAATTGGGATCCGAGTGTTGCTGAAACGATAGATCTCGCGAACACCATTGCCCACGCGGATGTAGTCGTTATTATTCTCTCAACGCTTGCGCTTGACGCCGCTTGCCGCGATAAACCAGTGATTAACGCGCTCTTCGGGGCGAAATACCGGAAAGGGAAGGATATTACACCGCTCATGCAGTACACGAGCCACTACGAATGGGTTATCGACACCGACGCCACATTCCGCGCGAACTCGCCCGAGGAGCTAAAGCGTTATATCAATATCTGTCTTCAAAATCCGTCAGTGAAGGCGGAGGAGCGGAAAGTCCTCCGTGAACGGCTGTGTTACCGGGTTGACGGAAGGTCGTCGGAACGCTTAGTTCTCGCGCTTGGAGAGATAATTAAGCGGGGAGAGTAAATGTATATGGTATCGAAAGAAAAAATGCTTAGATTATTCAGGAAAGTCGCCAATTGGTACTACCTGTTTCGATTACAAAGACTTCCTGTCTGGGTTGAGATAGAGCGGTTTAAAAAACACGTAACATTCGGGAAGACGTACCCGCATTATGCGAAGTATTACATTCTCTATAAAACAATACGTAATCTGAAACCGTTATATACTCTTGAACTCGGGAGCGGCATAAGTTCCCTTATTATTGGGTTTGCTCTCAAGGAAAACGGAGGTGGCGTCTTAGTTTCGATGGAAGAGAGCGGAGAGTACGGCAAAGAGGTAATGGAAACGATTGGTCATGAATATCCGATTGAACTTCATATAGAGGAAGCCATCGAAGATAAATACACGGACTTCGAAGGCAATCGATATCAGAATATTCCAAGGAAACCATACGATTTCATTTTTATAGATGGCCCGAGAACGAAAAAAGTAGATCTCGACGTTTTCTATATACTGGAGTATTGCCCGAATGCCCGAGTGCTTATTGATAACCGCAAGAGAACATTCGATGCGTTCAAATCAAGATTCAGATCCAGTTTTAATACTATTACGAACATCGGGTATATTAACTTGCCTACAATAAAATCTAGATATGAGCGGACGAGTTAACAATTTACGAAGACTCATTGGGATATCCGGAACAACATTCCGGCAGTATCAGGGGCAGATTATTCTTATCACTGTGCTCGGATTTGTGGGTGGGATTCTCGAAGGTATTGGCGTGAACGCCCTCATTCCTGTTTTTTCATTTGCCGCAGGGGAAGGTTTTGCCGCGGGGGACGCCATCTCGCGCTTTATTGAGAATGTTTTTGTTTTTGCCGGTATTCCATTTCGTCTTGGATACTTGATTGCAGTTGTGGTCTTTCTATTCCTCGGGAAAGCCGTTGCCTTCTACTTCTTTAGTGTTATAAAGGTGAGAATCACTGCTGACTACGAGCATTACCTGCGGAGCGACCTTATGGCAGGCACGCTTCGCGCGCGGTGGCTTTACCTCGCCAGTGAGAAGATCGGGCACCTTGAGAATGTGCTGATGACCGATGTTCGGTTTGCATCAACAATCCTTCAGAAGGTGAGCAACCTTATCATGGCTTTCTCGAGTATTACTGTGTATTCGCTTATCGCAATCTCGATTTCTGCGCGAATCACGCTTCTCGCACTCGGGTTTGGTGCCCTTATCGCGCTTCTTTTTAAACGTCTCGTCGCGGAGGTGCGGGAGGTTGCCGCGGAGACAGGGCAATTCAATAAACGCGTCGCCCACTACGTGAACGAGAGTGTGCTTGGGATGAAAATTCTGAAAGCGATGGATGTAGGGGAAGGTGTGCGCGCGCGAGCGCAGGGGTACTTTGACCGCCTGAAAGAGCTCAAAATCCGGCTCGTTTTACTCACGAATTGGAGTGCGGTCGCGCTCCAGCCGCTTTCGGTCTTTTTCATTCTCACTCTCTTTGCTTTTTCATACCGCACCCCGGATTTTCAGCTCGCATCGTTTATGGTTGTCGTCTATCTCGTCTACCGCATTTTCCAACAGGTGAATCAAGTGCTTGGTAGTCTCTATGCCGCGGCGGACACCGAGCCATACCTTGAAACCGCCCTTGCCTATCAAAGGCGCACGGCGGAGGCGCGGGAGAGTAAGGGTGGCAAAGAACCCTTTGCATTCTCACGTGAACTTGCCTTTAGAAACGTTTCTTTTTCCTATACAGCCGGAGAGTCAGTGCTCAGCGGGGTCAATTTCAAGATTGAACGCGGTGAAATGATCGGGCTCATTGGCCCATCTGGAGCGGGGAAGACGACTGTTGTCGATCTTTTGCTTCGGCTGTTTTCTCCGACTGCCGGGGAGATTACTGTGGACGGGGGTAATGTAGAAGCTATCGCCGTCCCCGCGTGGCGCAAGTCCGTTGGCTACATTCCGCAGGACATATTTTTGATGAATGATACTGTCACAGCAAATGTGAAGTTCTACGATGACTCAATCTCGGACGAGGTGGTACAGAGTGCCGTTCGAGATGCGGCGATTGCCGAACGTATTGATCGCCTGCCGCAGAAATTTGAAACGGTCGTTGGGGAACGTGGAGTCCGACTCTCCGCGGGCGAACGCCAACGTATCGCGATTGCACGGGTCTTGGCGCGGAAACCCGCGATTCTAATTCTGGACGAGGCGACGAGCGCGCTTGACAGTGAATCGGAGAAGGAAGTACAAAAGGTGATCGAGTCCTTGAAGGGCCATGTTACCATCATTGTGATTGCCCACCGGCTTTCGACGGTTATGCACTGTGATCGGCTTCTAGTTTTGGATGGTGGCAGTATCGCGGAATCAGGAACACCAGAGGAACTTCTTAAACGGCAGAGTTCTTATTTCTATAAACTGATTCACCTTACATCTTAGTTATGCGTGTTTTCGTTTTTCGTTTTCATTCCCCAATGTTGATCAATGTCGTACGCCGGTTCCGAGACGAAGGCACCGAGGTTTTATATTGGGAGGGGTCCAAACACTACTTCGACGCTCTACGGAAGAGCGGGGAATTTCCCAAGACAATGTTTCATAACACGATCGACGCTGTCCGTGGAATCCCTGCTCTAGGTCTCGACGTGTCGTCCTTCGAGCCAGCGGGGAAAAACCTTCTCGAAACTATGTCGCCCCATGAGGCGCAAATTATTCGCATGATGGATGCTGTTGATATAGATGGAGCGTCGTATGCTAAGAAGAAACACCTGTACACACAATACCTCTCTTACTGGAGTGGGCTTCTTGAGAAAATGAAGCCCGACGCAATTCTCTTCGCCGATATTCCTCACATAGCTCATCAATACACGCTCTATGCACTCGCGAAGCAGAAGGGAGTGCGAACCCTGATGCTCCGCACGATTCCTGTTTTTGGTCGCCTTATCTTTTTTTCCGACCACACCTGCTATGATGAGCTTGCCGAAGAGGTTCATAAAACAAAAGGGAAACTTTTCAACGTTTCTGATCTCTCAGCCGATGCACGCCTCTACTACGAACGGCAGACGAATCTGCGAGTGGATGCGCACCCTTTCTACATGAAGCATGAGTATATTAAAGGATTTCAACGTGGTAGGCGTTTACTTCCCAATATACAGAGTATTTTCCAGCATCTCCGGGATGGGACGCTTTTTACCACAGTGCATGGCTACTTTGGTATGCTCTCGCGTAAGCGAAGAATCGCGAGCATCGAAGGATTTGAGGTAACGGGTTTCGGGCTCAAGAAAAAAATGCGGGAGTGGCAAGGGAAAAAGGAAAATTTCCGCGAGGAGCACAGTCGGTTCGTCACCCTCAATCCTGACTACTCGCGGAAGTTTATTTATGTTGCACTCCACAAACAGCCGGAGGCATCAACCTCCGCTATGGGTGATGTCTTTGTTGATCAGTTGCTCATGGTCGAAATGTTATCGCGTTCGCTTCTTCCCGACTGGTTTTTGTACGTTAAGGAGAGTCCACTCCAGTGGGTTAATCCGCGTGCTGAACTCGGGCGCTATCCCGGTTATTACGAAGAGATGGCAAGATATCCGAATGTCATTCTCGTTCCAACCGACACCGATACCTTTATGCTCACCGAGCTCTCGCAGGCTGTTGCTTCGGTGACGGGGACAGTTGGCTTTGAAGCCGTCCTCCGGGGTAAGCCCGCACTTGCCTTCGGGCATATTTGGTACCAACATTGCGACGGGGTGTTTAAGGTGCAGAATTTTGATGCGTGCAAGCAGGCGATTTGCGAAATTGCCGCTGGCTCGAAGCCAGATAAGCAGAAAGTACTCAACTTTATGGTGGCACTTGACCGAGGGACGGTGCGAGGGTTTCCAAATTTGCGTTTTCAGAAAGATACCGGTATTGGTATCAAGGAGAATGTAGGTGCGATTGCTGGTGCTTTTGGGCGGATGCTCGGTCTCCGGCAAGGTCCAAATTAGGCGACATTTTACTGATTCGGCAAGTTATAAAAACCATGCGCAAGATTTGTTTCGTCATTACATCCCATATCCACTATGCCCGGAGCAAGCTTATTTTGGAAGAACTCAAGCGTGACCTAGGAACAGAGCTTTTGATCGTTGTTGGAGCATCGGCGATTCTCGACCCGCATGGCGATGTTTTGTCACTCCTCGAGCGCGATGGGTTTCCCCACCACGCAAAAATTCACATGATGCTCGAAGGGGGAAATCCGATTGCGATGGCAAAAACGACCGGTATCGGTATTATGGAATTCGCGACCGCATTCGATAATCTCCGTCCTGACGTCGTCGTCGTCCGCGGTGACCGCTATGAAGTGCTTGCCGCCGTAATCGCCGCGGCCTATCTCCATATTCCCATCGCGCATATCGAAGGGGGAGATGTGACGGGCACGATTGACGAGAGCGTGCGCCACGCGATTACGAAGCTCGCGCACATTCACTTCACTACCAATGAGGCGGCACGGAAGCGAGTTCTTGCCATGGGGGAGCATCCGAAGTACGTGTTTAATTTCGGCGCGCCCGAACTTGAGTTTGTCGCTAAAAATACCTTTCAGATTGACAACGACTTTATCAACCGTCTCGGCGTCGGTGATGCAATAGACATTGACGAGCCGTTTCTCGTAGTAATGCAACATCCGGTGACGAGCGAGATGGGAAAAAATCGCGCACACATCGAAGAAACGCTTCACGCAGTGCACGACCTCAAAATTCCGACCATTTGGTTTTGGCCGAATGTCGATGCAGGCTCCGACGAGATATCAAAAGGTATCCGGTCATTTCGAGAAAAGTATAAACCAGAACATATGCGTTTTATTAAATACCTCCCGCCGGAGGAATTCATTGCGCTTTTGAAAAAAACACACTGCCTGGTGGGAAATTCTTCGGCGGGGATTAAAGAGAGTTCTTATCTTGGTATTCCGGTCGTCAATATCGGTACGCGGCAGAATAATCGCCTGCGGGGTAACAATGTTTTGGATGTCCCACACAATCGGAATAAGATAAAGAAAGCAATTCAAAAACAACTTGCCCACGGACTCTATAAAAAAGACATGCTCTACTGCCAAAAAGACACCTCTAAAAATATTGTACGGACGCTCAAAAAAGTCACGCTCTATACCCAAAAAGTTTTTCATGATCGGAAGTAATCTAATATCGTGGCAAAGCGAATTTCAGTATTAGGTATTATCACCGCGCGGGGCGGCTCAAAAGGCATTCCGCGGAAAAATATTAAAGACCTCTGCGGAAAGCCGCTTATCGCATATACCATCGAGGCGGCAAAAGGGAGTAAATTACTTACCCGGTGCGTGCTTTCTACCGACGACACAGAGATCGCCGATATTTCCAAAAAATTCGGATGCGAAGTGCCATTTATGCGTCCTGTGGAATTTGCACAAGACAGTTCCACTTCCATTGACACAGTTAAACATGCAGTGAATTGGTTTAAGGATAACGAGGCAAAAGAATATGATTATATTATGATTCTTCAACCAACGTCTCCCGGTAGAACGAGCGAAGATATTGACGCATCTATTAAAATTGCAGAGAAGACTGGCGCGGATTCGGTAATGAGTATGAAGGAGCTCGTTGATATGTCGGCGAAGAAGTTAAAAAAAATCGATGAGTCGGGAAAGATTCTTCCGTACTATGAAGATGAGGGAAGAGTGTCTATGATGCGGCAGGATCTTGCGAAAGTGTATAAGAGAAACTGTGCGATTTATTTGACGAAAACCGCGTCTATTATGAATGGCGATTTATTCGGCGCGGATTCTCGCGCATACATCATGCCCGAAGAGCGATCGGCCGATATCAATAAACCCGCTGATTTTGAGTTAGCGGAGTTTTGGATGAGAAAACTTGGAAAATGCGGTTAAAAATTTTAAACACCATCGGATCCGAGTTTGCGGAGAAGGCAAAAGCTATTACAGATGCCCTGGGGGAGAGCGACTACAAATCAGTTTCTCAATCTGACCTTCCAAATGAGATCGAAAAATACGATATTGCAATTGTGGGTTTCGCGAACAAGTTTGACGCGGAAGTTTTGTCGCGCGCAAAGAATTTGAAAGTGATTGCAACTCCTGCAACCGGACTTGATCATATTGACCTGGCAGTTGCAAAAGAGAAGGGAATCGAGATTCTCTCGCTTCGCGGCGAGACGGAGTTCCTGAATTCAATCACGGGTACTGCCGAGCTTGCGTTCGGTCTCTTGATTGATCTTCTCCGGATGACGCCGTTTTCATTTAACGATGTAAAGGAAGGCCGATGGAATAGGGAAAAGTGGCGTGGGCACAATCTTTCCGGCATGACACTTGGCGTTGTCGGCGTGGGGCGTTTGGGCAGGTGGATGGTTCGCTACGGCAATGCGTTCGATATGAAAGTTATTTTTTCCGATCCGAATGTCGAGAAGGTGGATTGTCAAGGGTTCCCCTTGACAACAAATGGAGCAAAAAAAGTGACTTTTGATGAACTTTTATCCGCAAGTGATGCCATATCAATTCATGTACACCTGGCACCGGACACGGAAAATCTCTTTCATAAACAAGCGTTTGAGAAGATGAAAAAGACCGCCGTGCTCGTGAATACCGCGCGCGGCAAGATCGTGAATGAAAAAGACGTATTAGAAGCTCTCATGGGTGGTACTATCGGGGGCTATGCGACGGACGTTTTCGCCGACGAGCTCGATTTCAAAAACAATTCCTTCGCGGATCATCCTCTGGTTGAATATGCCAAGGGACATACGAATTGTATTATTGTCCCGCATATCGGCGGCATGACGTATGAATCCCGCGAGGCGACGGACGTGTTTATTTCGGAAAAACTCGCTCGCCATTTAAAAAATTGATGCGATGAAGGAAGCACCATACCCCAATTTTCTTGTTATAGGGATGGAGAGAAGTGGCACGCATTGGGTTGCTGCTCTTCTCAACAATCACCCCGAAATCGCGTGTTTTCCGTCACTTCCGTTTTACACCGAAGCCGGAAGGAACAATATCGGCGAGGTTCATTTTTTTAATACGCTGGCCGGCCTCGACAGAGTGGTCGGGGAGCGCGATACTCGTTCATTTGAAGATTTTTCGACTAAATACAACCAAGTTTTTGCCGACCTGGTGCCGTATAAAGACAAGGTTTCAAAGGAAGAACTCTACGTGATGTTTTGTAAGCGATACAGCGATTACTGTAACGAGCAGCGTGGTAACAAAAAAATCGTCGGTGAATCAACGCCCGCGTATGTCTTTCACCTCGATTTTATTGACACCCTGTATCCGGGTATTAAGAAAATAGCGAGCATACGCGACCCGAAAGATAAGATTGTTTCATGGCATTTCAACATGATCAGAAAAAATCGGAAGCCCGCAGGCGAACCTATCACAGAAGAATTTGCTCTGGGTTATCTTAGAAAACGTATTATCCCCGAATATGAGTCACTTCTTTTATACAATGGAGATGTGCATGTCCTCACCTATGAGCGGATGCACGAAAAAACAAAGGAGGTCGCGCGCGGCATGGTGGAATACCTTGGTATGAAAGTCACCGATGAGCTGCTTGACCATATGGAAGCAGAATCTACTTTTGAACGGCAAACGGCTCGTGACAGTGCAGATCATACACCTCGTAAGCCGGGAGAGCAGGATGTTTCAAGCGGCCTTCGGAAGGGGATTGTTGGCGATTGGAGGGGAAATATAAATGACGCACTGGTGGCAAAGATAGACAGTGAAGTTGCGGAAATACGGAAAAAAGTGTTTGATAGATACCACGTTCTAGAAGAATAATAATTATGAAAAAAAGTGACACACTTCTGCGGTTCTCGTTTACATGGGAAGGGCTCCGTACCTGTCCACTGTGCTCCCATGAGGTTATGCTGCCCTCGGGCAGTGTCGAATGGCTCGATATGCGGTTTTGGTATGTTATATGCCCCCGTTGTGGTCTTAAGTACATGAACCCGCGTCCCACTCAAGCCTCATACCAGAAATTTTATAAAGATTACTTTTGGCAACAAAAGGTCCATAATATTGGTTTTCGGAAAGAGGGCCAAATGTGGGGCATCAAAAAGTATCAATGGGACAATGAGAAAAAATGGACAAAAGAGGAAGGGGTGAAGAATAAAATGGAGAAGCTAAAAGCACTTCGAATCGATACCGTTACCAAGGCACTCCTCTCGAAATTAGCCATTAATCGAAAGAGTCATATTCTTGAAGTGGGTTCTGGGTTTCCGGTGACACTTGATGCAATAAACAAGAAATACGGAGCCTCCGTCTATGCCATTGAACCCTCTTTAGAGGCACAGAAATCAATTAAAAAATTCAAAAACGTCACTTTTCTTGGTTCGTACGGGGAGGAACTCAAAGTCTTGCGAAAAGGTAAAACAAAATTCGACGCCGTTATTTTTTCGCACTCGCTTGAAAATACATTGGTACCGTTTGAGATCATGGGTTATGCACGAGATGTTTTACGCAAAGGAGGTATTATCTACGTTCAGTGCGCAAATTTGCAGACTTTTGACCAAATGAACCCATACCATCCCTACATTTTTTCTGAGAGCGCCTTTCGAGTCCTCACGAAAAAACTCAAAATGCGATACGAGAGAATATCGGATCCTACCGATCGAATGCTCACTTCACTTTTTATAAAATAGAAATACCTCGGGAATGGCAAAAATAATCGTTACACTTGGGCCATCGACCAATACTGAGAGCGACCTCCGGAAAATACAAAGTAAGGGCGTTAGTTTCGTGCGGGTTAATATGTCCCACTCGACAACTCTTGATCTTGAGCGTTTCATTCAAATGTCAAAGAAGGTAGGTATCCCTTTCATTGTTGATACCGAAGGGTCTCAAGTGAGAACGGGGGATCTAAAAGATCCTGAAGTTTCTTACGATGAAAATGATGAAATTAAGATATATAACCGTCCGATCATCGGTGACCGAGAAATGATCTGTCTCAAGCCATACCACGTGGTAGAGCAACTTGAACCCGGAGATATTATTCACGTTGATTTTAATAATTTAATACTGCGGATAACCGATATATACACACTATCCAAAGGTTACTCTATGGCGAGAGTGATAAGTAGTGGGGTTTTAGGAAGAAATAAAGCAGTTGTTATTGACTTCGGTGCAAAAAGAGAACTTAACCTTTCTCCATTGTCAGAAAAAGATCACGAGTCCATCGCGATCGGTCTCAGAGAAGGGGTCGGCCATATTGCTGCTTCATTTATGAGGTCAAAGGCATTTGTAGAAGAGGTGCGACGAGCTACAAAAGGTTCAATGAAAATTATTTCTAAGATCGAATGCCTCGACGCTCTCGAGAACCTCGATGAAATAATTGAGGCATCAGATTATTTGTTGATTGACCGGGGGGATTTAAGTAAGGAAGTACCTATAGAAAAAATACCATTTCTTCAGAAAATCATTTTAAAAAAAGCAAAGGATCAAGGAAAAGGTGTATTTGTTGCAACAAACCTTTTGGAGACCATGGTTCGAGAGAGGAAACCCACACGTGCAGAGGTAAATGACGTTGCAAATACCATCCTCGATGGCGCATATGGTCTTGCACTCGCGGCCGAGACCGCCATCGGCAAATACCCAATGGAGAGTATTGCTATGCTCAATAAATTGATTTCTGAGACAGAGGTATTCCTCAATACCAAGAAAAAAACCACAGGAGAGTCTAAAGAGATGGAGTATTTGGAATACCTGTCGTCTGCCGCCATTTCTTCAGCTCTTATACCGCCGCACGGGGGAGTACTCGTTGACCGAGTTTTGAAAGAAATTCCTCCAAAGTCATATCTCGATTCACTACGGAAGATCACGATTGACGAAAATCAACAAATGGACGTCGAGCAGATCGGCATTGGAACATTTAGTCCGATTGAAGGATTTATGGACAAAGATAACTTCAGAAGTGTTTTAGATCGGATGCGGCTGTCCAGCGGTGTTATTTGGACTATACCAATTCTTTTGGATATATCTCTTCCGGAAGCGGGGGCCATATCAATTGGTGACACCGTTATATTAGTGAATGAAAAAGGCGAAACCCTCTCACTGCTACATGTAAGCGATAAATATACATTCGATAAAGAAGAAATGGCACAGAAACTGTATGGAACTCGTAGTCCCGAACACCCAGGAGTACAAATGATATCCAAAATGAAACCAATATTACTCGGCGGAAAGATAGATTTAGTGAAGCGGCGAGGGTCGGACCATAAAGAATATGAATTAACACCTCGTCAGGTACGAAAGTTATTTGATGAGCGTGGCTGGAGAAAAGTAGTGGGATTCCACACAAGAAATGTGATCCATCGAAGCCATGAATTTATTCAACTGAAGGCAATGGAGGGGGAATATGCCGATGGATTATTCATACATCCAATTATTGGTAAGAAAAAAAAGGGAGATTTTAAGGCACTGTATATCCTTAAAGCGTATGAGATGATGATGAAAGATTATTATCCCAAGAACAGCGTTGTCTTAAGCGCTTTTTCAACGTACTCGCGGTACGCAGGACCAAGGGAAGCAATTTTTACGGCACTTTGCAGAAAAAATTTCGGCTGTAGTCATTTTATTGTTGGACGAGATCACACTGGGGTGGGTGATTTTTATCATCCAAATGCTTCTCATGATATTTTTGACCAATTTCCAGATTTGGGTATACAGCCAGTTAAATTTGATAAAGTATTTTATTCAAACAGCCATAAAAAGCATCTCCACGAAAGAGATGTTCCTAGTCATCCAGAGAGCGATAAATTTCATATCAGTAGCACTGACGCGAGAAAAATGTTTGAAAAGGGAGAAAGTCCGCCTGAGTGGTCTATGAGACCGGAAATATCGAAAATGATTATCGATTCTTTATGTGCGGGGCATAAGGTATTTGTCGAATAGTCTCTGGCAACCTCATGGAACTCCTTATTGTTACCTACCACTACGTTGACGACCCGAAGAAATTTAAGGCCGGGATTTATCCCATTTCTCCCGAAGCTTTTCAGGACCAGATGGAGGGACTTTCTCGAACTCACCAGTTCATTTCCGAGGGGGACTTGCTTGACGCAATTTCTGGAGTGCGACCATTTGCTAAGCCATCATGCCTAGTGACTTTCGACGACGGTCTCGCTTCCCAAATGCACTTTGCGGTGCCTATTTTGGAGAAGCAAAAAATCCCTGCAGTTTTTTTTGTTACCACCCAACCGTATACAAGCGGTAAGGCCGCTACGGTTCACAAGATCCACTACCTTCTCTCGCAGGTGCCAGCTGAAACCCTCAAAACTGAAGCTGAAGATAGTTATAAAAAATTGACCGGTGAAATACTTAATTGGTTGGCAGAGCGCTTGAGAGAGGCGGAGGAGTGGTACATTTACGACGATTTAGTCACTGCTCGTCTCAAGTTCCTTTTGAACCATTATCTCGACTCCGAGAAGACGGATCATATAGTGGATGACCTTTTTGCTCGCCACTATAGAGATGGAGAAGCGGCATTTGCGAAAGAACTCTATTTTTCCCAAAATGATCTCAAGATGATTAAAGACAATCCACTTTTTGCCGTCGGACTTCATACGCACACTCACCTCAACATACAGAAGGCATTAGAGTCTGCGGTTAAATCGGACATAACTGCAAACTATTCTTATCTCTCTGAACATTTGGGTATGACAATACGCGGCATTTCATACCCTTACGGCATGATTTCTGAGACTGAATACGAGAAAAAAGTGGTGACTATCGGAAAAGAATTGGGTCTTCTCTATGGCGTCACAACAGTAAAGGGCGTGAATACTGACCTTACAAGACCGTTTTTCCTAAAGCGTTTGAATCCGAACGACCTGAAAGAAGAACTCGAGTGAGATAAGGACGATGCTGTTTTAAAGTTTGCCAGAGAGTTTTTGCAAAAGTGTACTCTCGTCCGCTTGGGAAGAAACAACGAAGGTGCGATCCGCAAGTTGGGAAAAGAGCGGCAAGAATATTTTCTCATTTATTTCCATTGCCACTCCCCATGACGCTCTCTCCCTGCCGCTCGCGATTCCTTCTCGAGCACCATAACCACGCTCATCTGCGCGTTTTCCGCGGACCTCTTTCGGCGTGGCGAGGAGAATAAGCATTTCGACGCGGGGGATGAATTCTAGATAGCGTTCAAATATACGGGGTGGAACTGGTCGCTCAAAAATCGAGTAGAAGTTTTGGACATGGCCTTCGTCGATGATGGCGTTTTTGAGTTTTCTAGCCTTTTCATATTTGGCGGCATGGTGGAGAAAAGTATTCAAGACTTTTGTTCGGAACACCGGCCAGCTTCGCGACTCGGTCACAATGAGGGAAAGTGTTTTGATTGTGAAGAGCGGGTGTTTTGAGGCAAAGAGGGAAGCGAGAGTAAGAAGCTCACTTTTTCCGGTAATCTTCACAATCGGGAAATCCAGACGCTCGGAGAGTATTTTTGCAAGAGATGTTTTCCCTGAAGCGGGAGGGCCGACGAGTTCTATAATCACGGCTTTGTGAATGTTACAGCGTAAGATTCTGAAAAAAAAGCACTCGCGGGATTGAGTTGGAAGGACGAAAATATCCGGTAAAGTAATCTATTGAGAGCCGGAATTGAGATAACTGGGGTATGAAGAGTAACTGGCCACACCCCCTCTACAGAGAATCCCGCATCTCTTAGAAACCTAGTGAGCACTTTCGGTTTGATTTGACCTCGGTGGATGGGTGGAATAGTTTTTCTCGCGAGGGTACTCCGTCCATAATGAGACATCTTGGTGATGATGATACCCCGACCACCCGCTTTCATGAGTGAGAACACCTTCTTCGCGAAATCTTTTTTAGACGGAAGGTACTCGATTGCCCGGGATGAAAAGAAGAAATCGTATCTTTTGTTTGCCGCAAAAGACATAAAGTCCGAATGAATATAGTGGATATTTTCGGCATTTCCCAATCCGGTTTTTGCCTGCCTCAACATGACCTCGGAGATGTCGACAAGATCAAATGAAGCGTTTGGAACGAACGTGATGAACACTTTTGTCCATGTCCCCGGGCCGGAGCCTAGTTCGAGATAGTGCGAGAACTTTACATCCTTGGCGAGCTGCCGTATAGATTTCTCCGTCATAAAATAATCTTGTTCGCGTTCGGCGGTGCTTTTCCACCGCGCCCTTTCATATTCGCCTCCAGCATTTTCCGCGAAGCGGTTGAAGGATTGTTCTATATCAGTTTGTTGGAACATGGGAAAAATCTTCTTTATTATTGTAAATAAAGCATTTTCTGTTATAGTAGGTCAATGCGTCCGGAACGGATACTTACGAACGTTCTCACTGGCGGAATTTTTTTGATTCCCTTTGTTCCGCTCCTTATTGCGAGTACTGATGCTTTTCCATACCTGATTGGGAATCTCTTTTTCCCCTACATCACCGGAAAGAATATCGTTTTCCGGGTTCTCGTTGAAATACTCACGGCCGGCTGGCTTATTCTCGTCATCCTTGATAAGCGTTATCTACCAAAAAAGTCACTCATCGTCTATGCGGTGTCGGCTTTCCTTGTGGTTATGTCACTCGCCACAGCGCTTGGTGTGGATCCTTATCGGAGTTTCTGGTCGAGTTTTGAAAGGATGGAAGGACTTGTCACTTACATCCACCTCTACCTTTTCTTTATTCTCCTCGGCTCTTTTCTCCAGAGCGAAAAGCTTTGGCGGTGGTTTTTCCACACCTCGATCGGGGTTTCCATCGTAATAAGTTTCATCGCTCTTTCACAACTTTTAGGTTATACCCCCATTGTGCAAAGCTCGGAGCGCCTTGAGGCTACATTCGGGAACGCTACGTACTTGGCAGTCTACCTTCTCTTCCACATCTTCTTCGCCGCTTATTATCTATTTCAGACAAAGCATCGCGGCAAGTTAACCAAAATTATCTACGCTGGAATCATTCTCTTTGAATCCACCATGCTTCTTTTTACCGAAACGAGAGGAGCTATTGTGGGACTCGTGGCGGGTGTTCTCGTTATCGCGGCACTGAACGCGTATGCGAACCGCGGACGCGCGCGAAAAATTGCGGTGGGTGTTCTTGTCGGCGCTTTTTTATTGACTGCCCTTTTCGCGACACTCCGTGATACTGAACTTGTGCAAAATCAGCGTGTTCTCCGGCGGATGGCAAATATTTCCATCTCCGAAGTTGCCACCTCTCGTTTTACTATCTGGAAAATGGCTTTGAGAGGAACGGTAGAGCGGCCTATTCTTGGCTGGGGTCCGGAGAACTTTATGGCCGTATTCTCGAAGTATTACGATCCAAACCTCTATAACCAAGAACCGTGGTTTGACCGGGCGCACAATGTATTTCTTGACTGGCTTGTGGGTGGCGGCATAGCGGGCCTCCTAGCCTACCTTTCTCTTTTTGCCGCATCGCTTTATTACCTTATCAGTGGACAGCGAGAATCCGCTCCGAATGGAAGTTTCCGGAGGAAAATTTCAGCCCTTCTTTCAAAGTTTCTCGGGGATGAAGATATGATGGGGAGGACAATTCTTGTTGGGCTTTTCGTCGCCTATTTCATCCAAAACTTTTTTGTTTTCGATAATATTGGAAGTTATATCCTTTTCTTCTCCGTGCTTGCCTACCTCAATTATCATTATGGCGCGGAGTGGAAACTTTTCGATCGTGTGGCAACCGCGTATCAAAAAACAGTTCCCTTACTTGCAGGGATTATAATCATTGTCCCAATCGTAGCTTTTGTTTTCTACACAGTGAACGTCAAGGCATTTCTTGCGTCGAGGACGCTTATTGCTGCTATGCAACCGCATGAAGGAAAAGGGGTGCTTTATAATCTCGAACTCTTTGAAAAAGTTATTGAGTATGGAACACTCGGGACGCCCGAAGCTCGTGAGCAGTTTCTACAAATTGCGGCGACGATTGCCGGAGTAGAGGGCATCGGTCCCGAGGTGAAAGAACAATTTATACATACAGCGAAAGCGGAAATGGTAAAACAACTTGAGGAGCGTCCGTACGACAGCCGCTACCCGCTTTTTCTCGGTTCATTTCTCGCAAGCACGGGGAATGTTGACGAAGCATTAATTTATCTCAATAAAGCTCACGAACTCTCTCCGCGCAAGCAATTGGTATTTTTTGAGATTGCCTCGATATATGTTCGAAAAGGGAATTACCAAGAAGCGCTTCGATACGCAAAAGAGGCATATGATCTCGCACCAACTTTTCCCGAGGCGCAGAAATTTTATGCCCTCCTCGCAATTTATACCGGGAATATTTCACTTGCGGATGAAATTATTACGGATCGAAAGCTTTATACCGACCAGCGGTTTATAAACGCTTTTCTTTCGCAAGGGAAAGCAGGCCGCGTAGTCGAAGTATGGAAAAGTGTTGTCGCCGAAAATCCGAACAATGCGCAGAATCACATATCGCTTGCTGCGGCATACCTCGCAAACGGCGAGCGATCGCAAGCCGTGAAAGAACTTGAAGCGGCAATTCTCCTTGAGAGTGCATTTCGAGAACAGGGTGAGTATTTGATTGGTGAAATTAAAGCCGGCAGAAATCCTTCGTCTCCATAGAGGTTGACTTTTTGCTCAATTTTGCTATACTGCGCTTGTGAGTGTTTTTATCCGAAAGGATAAAACTCTAACGAATGTCTGCGTAAAGTCCCGCTCTGCGGGACTTTACGTTTATATACTCGTTCGCGCATAATTGAGTAGCGTCAATCGACGCACCCACTCATGGTCGGTGGAAGCACTCACAAAGGACATTTGTTTTGGAGTCAACACCACCGACCATGAGTGGGTTTTTGTATTTTAAATTTGTGAAAACATTTTTTACGCGGTGATAGGTGAAAGTTATCCACATTTTCATCTCATGTTGGTTGTTGTGAACACATATATGAACGATAATGGAAGTAATATTGGTAACAGTTCATTGTGCGCCGCAAGAATTGCGCAGGGGGTCGATGACTGTTATGTGCATCTTTAGCAAGATTAATTCCAGGAAATAAAAAAACCATGGCACAAAAAAGAAAGAAGGCAGTAGCAAAGAAAACTACAAAACGGAAAAAGACAACAAAGAAGACTTCAAAGCGACGGAGAAGGTAACCGTTCCACCTTTTCTATCAAAATAAGAGCGCCCCTGCGGCGCTCTTATTTTTATGCTACAATTGCCACGCATCATCGAAAACCATGTCTCTACTCGGGGCTTTTTTTGGATCAAAGGGCGGTATAACATCGCGTGAGCGGGAGCTCCTTCGGCGCGTTAATACTCTTGAGTCTGAAGTCTCATCGCTTACAGCGGATCAATTTCCGGAGCGCACAGGGCTTCTTCGAGAGCGATATAAAGGCGGGGAGACATTAGATGATTTACTTCCCGAAGCCTTCGCGCTTACACGTGAGGCGGCGAAGCGAACGCTCGGCCAACGACACTTCGATGTTCAGATTCTCGGCGGCATCGTGCTTCACGAAGGAAAGATTGCGGAGATGAAAACGGGCGAAGGGAAAACACTCGTCGCGACACTGCCGGTGTATCTTAATTCGCTCTCTGGGCGTGGAGTTCATGTGGTTACCGTAAATGATTATCTCGCGCGGCGCGATGCGGTATGGATGGGACAGATTTATGCGCTTCTTGGACTTTCCGTCGGTGTCATCAATCACGACACGTCGTACCGCTATGATGTGTCTGCGAAGCCTGACAAAGACCGTGAACGCGATGAGAGCGGCTCCTACAAAGTAATCTATGATTTTCTCCGGCCCGCAGCGCGTAGTGAGGCCTACTCGGCGGATATTACCTACGGTACCAATAATGAATATGGATTTGATTATCTTCGCGATAATATCGCGTACCTGAGAGAGGATGTAGTTCAGCGCGAACACCACTTTGTCATCGTTGACGAGGTAGATTCGATCTTGATTGATGAGGCGCGAACACCCCTCATTATATCGGCGCCTGTCGGTGAAGCTGAAAGCCTATACCCGGTATTCGCAAAAATTGCCCAGTCACTTAAGCGGGACGAAGATTACACGGTTGACGAGAAACTCCGCGCTATCACTCTTACTGATGACGGCATTGAGAAAGCCGAGAAAGTGCTCGGCGTTGGAAATATTTATACAGACCAGGGAATCAAATATGTTCACCACCTCGAGACTGCAGTGCGAGCACAGGCTCTCTTCGAGCGGGATAAGGAATATGTAGTCCGTGGCGGGGAAGTTATTATCGTTGACCCTTTCACAGGCCGTCTTCAGCCCGGGCGGCGCTGGAGCGATGGGCTTCACCAGGCCATCGAGGCAAAAGAAGGTGTGAAAGTGAAGGAAGAGAGCCGTACATTCGCCACTGTTTCTTTCCAGAACTACTTTCGGCTCTATGAAAAACTCTCCGGTATGACGGGTACGGCGCTTACATCGGCGGAAGAGTTCGCCAAGGTTTACGAGCTTGAGACGGTGGCAATTCCCACCAATAAACCCGGCGCGCGTGTCGACCGCGATGACCTCGTCTTTCAGACAGAGAATGGGAAATTCACCGCCGCAGTGCGGAAAATTAAAGAACTTCACGAGAAAGGAATGCCAGTTTTAGTCGGCACTGCGTCGATTGAAAAAAGCGAAACTCTTGCCACCCGTCTTGGGCGAGAAGGTATTCCGCATGAAGTTTTGAATGCTAAGAACCACGAGCGGGAAGGCGAGATTATTGCACGCGCGGGGGAACGCGGGCGCGTGACGATTTCAACCAATATGGCGGGCCGCGGTGTTGATATAAAACTCGGCGGAGTACATGCGGCAACCGAAGAATACGAAGCGATAAAAAATCTTGGTGGACTCTTTGTTTTGGGTACAGAGCGGCATGAAGCGCGGCGCATTGATAATCAGCTCCGCGGACGCTCCGGGCGGCAAGGTGACCTCGGCGAGACCCAGTTCTACGAATCGCTCGAAGACCCGCTCTTGCGCATCTTTGGCCCCGAGCGCATCAAGAATATGATGGGGCGTTTTGGCATTCCGGAAGATGAACCGATACAAAACCGGTTGGTAACAAAAGCAATCGAAAGTGCACAGGAGAAAATCGAAGGGTTCAACTTCGACGCCCGAAAGCACTTACTCGAATACGACGATGTGATGAATCATCAGCGCGGCATTATCTACAAAATGCGGCGAACGGTGCTCATGGGCGATCAAAGTGCCCTCGAAGCGTTTCTCGAGGAACTCTTGGCCAAGAGCGAGGAGCGCGAGAAACTCACGACTACCATTCTAGAGAAAAGGAAATCTTTCGGTGACGGGCCATTTTTCGAAACACTGCGGATGATAGCGCTCCGAACGACCGATATGTTTTGGGTTGAGCACCTTGAGGCAATGGAGCATATGCGCGGGAGCGTGAATCTCCGCGCCTACGGCCAGCGCGACCCATTGGTGGAATACAAAAAGGAAGGATTGAGTCTTTTTAAAGACCTGGAACGTTCTGTCCATATGCAGATACTTCATTTCATTTCAAGCATGAGCGATGCAGGCGGGAGAGTAGACGGCGGAGAGAGAAAACTCAAAGAAGTACATGAGCATGCGACTTTAATCGTGGGCGACAGAGGGCAGAGTAAAGGAGTTCAGCCGCAAAATGGAGAAGAGAAAGTCGGCCGGAACGACCCCTGCTCGTGTGGGAGCGGGAAGAAATATAAGAAATGCGGTTTTATTAATGATCCGCATCACAAACAACCCTAGCTAGCATACTTCCATGCAAAAAAACCAAAATAACTTTGCATTCATTGATAATACTAATGTCTATAAAGGCATTAAAATGATTGGATGGAAATTAGATTTGGTGAGGTTTAGGAAGTTACTTCGAGAACGTTACAGTGTTACCCGTGCATATATGTTCATTGGTTATTTGGCAGGTAATCAAGATATGTATCGAGATTTTCAAAATATAGGATACACGCTGATTTTTAAACCAACGCTTCCCAATAAAGATGGTGCGGTTAAAGGCAACTGCGATGCTGAACTAGTATTACAAGTGATGATAGATATCAACAATTATGATAAGGCGGTAATTGTGACAGGTGATGGAGATTTTCAGTGCGTTGTTAAGCATTTACGCAAAATTGAAAAACTCGGCTACGTTATCAGTCCTAATAAAAGATGGTGTTCAATTTTGTTAAAACGCGAGGCACGAGGAAGTCACGTCTTTATTGAAGAAATGCGCTCAAAATTGGAACTAAAATGAAAAGGGCCCCTGTTGGGACGAACCCAACAAGGGACCTTTTCGTGTTGATATCTGTAGTATAGTAAATTGAAGACTAGTGTCAAGTAATTGTGGATAACCATATTTGAAATCCATATTGCATGCACCGAATTTCATGGAAAATAAAAAATTAGAAAAAATAAAGTGGTATAAAAGTCCGAAAATCGGTGTGCCAGCCATTATCGCTCTGATTCTTACTATGGTGACTGCTATAGTGACTATTGTGACAACGTACTGGTGGAACTGAATATAAATTCAAACCAGGCATCTACGAGTATTTTAGGCGAGTGATGCTTGAAGAGGCCGAAGAGTACCTATAAGATACAAAGCGTTCAGATAACACGGGCTGTAGTATACCGGTAGTACGCATGCATGGGGTGCATGTAGACCGGGTTCAATTCCCGGCAGCCCGAG
>ERZ1292623.259-Hain-H51-01um-R1-259-length-59163-cov-26_pt1 | contig 59163 bp, 49 predicted proteins | sample MGYA00564398_ERZ1292623 | MGnify/ENA primary metagenome ERZ1292623 (study PRJEB36523, sample SAMEA6512633) | groundwater metagenome | collected 2019-01-07 | study: AquaDiva: Metagenomics assemblies of 32 groundwater samples
GCTATTGATAGACTCATCTTGCAGAGTTTAACAAACTATAAGGGTTGTTACTAGCTGTTGACTCGATGATTTGCTACACTAAGCGTAACCATTAACAAGAGGCGTGGGGATTGAAGATTTTCCGTCAGTTTAAATACTTACCAAGAAAGATTAAGCTTTTAATCCTTGTTTTTTGCATATTTATTTTTGGTGCCGGTGTTTTAACTTACTGGCTACTTAAGGGACCTAATAATTGTTCGGCTAATTATAATTTGGTTTGTGCTGTTAATGAAGCTGCACCACTTCTTGAAAAGTCTGATTATACTGGACTTGCTCCGGTCGTAACGCGTATACAGGGGATTGAAGATTACCAGTTTAGTCCAGATTTAAATGTAATAGTTCTCGAATATGCACTTGGTGTGGGTGATGCCTCGCTTGCTCAAAAACACTATGATCAGCTTAATAATATTTTCAATGATGACGTTGGTTATGATGAAAAACTAATTAATGCTAAGACCCCAGAAGAATATAAAGTTAGATTAGAATTTACTAAGCAGCAAATCGATGAAGCAAGAAAAAACTTGTTTGGGGTGCCAAAAGATGAGCGTTAAAACTTTTAAATTCAAGATAGCAAATGTACTAATTTTTATTACTTTTCTATTAATTTGTTTGCTTTTGTTCGCAAATAAAGTAAGTGCTTCGCACGCACCTGTGATTCCAGCTGATCCTTATGCTACCCAAATGCCTCTGCCGCAATATGCTTTATTAGCTGACTGCAATCACGGTGTTTTTAGCCCTGCATTAGTGCACTGGATATCGCCACTAAATAAGCCTGCAACTACAACTGTTGATGTAAATTACGGTGACACAAGTATTCCACTTCAACTTAATTTTAGTAGTGCCACCTGCTTTCAAAGTTCTGGCAGTGTTGAAGCTACTAACTTAAAAGTAGTTAGGGTCTATACTGCTGGTGTTAACGGAATTTTAAACGACGAATTAGGTTTTAATATTGGTGCTGGAGCGCCGGTCGGGACTTATCGAAATACTCGAAATGCATTTACTTACGATCGTCCAGCTGGATTCACAACTTCTGGAACTGTAATTATTACTCTGGGCACAAAAGCCATTAACCAATTTCCCGGATCACCCAACTTTAGATGTGTCGCTGCTACTCCAAGTCCGCCTTCAACAACTAGTCTGACAAATTTTGCTCCTTGTCCAGAAACGGCAGTGCAATTTAGTATTTTCATTAATATTATTAATGTTCCATCTGAAATGCGGGTAAGCACAACACAATCCTGCACAACGATACGTGGTTGGGCAATCGATCGTGACCGTCAACTTTCAAAGCTAAGATATGTTTTAAATATGCGAGCGCCAGCAGGCGGTCCGAATACTGTAAGGGTAGTACCGTCACCAGGCCGATATGCCTCTGACATTACACCACAAATTCCGGCTTATGCCTGGGTAGATCCGCTTGAGAGAAATGGCCATGGATTAAATGTAGATATTAGCGGACGTGTTGCCCCGGGTACAACCGAAAGATTTTTCTTGTATGTGTGGGGTGTTGACAAAGCTGGGGTAGAAGATAATACACCACAAAGTCTTGAATTTACAATTGAATGTCCAGCGCCCCTAGCTCGTCCGCCCACGGGCAACATCATAGCTGCTTGCAATCCTGCATCTAAGAGGTTAGACGTAACTGTTAACAACATTAGTGATCCGGATATAACTGATCCTACAGTAAGAGCCAGGACTCAATTTACAGTAATTTTTTATATTCGTCATACTGGTAGTGCTACTTGGTCGCAAGTAGGTAGTCGACAAACTGCTGCGGGCCAAAATTCGGTGACGTATCAAGATTCTACTCATTTCGATACGTCATATCATGACGTTAGAGCAATTATTAGGGGTGTGGATGCTTTTGGAAATCTTGCCGCGCCAGATTCCAATCCAATCGAGTCTCTTAACATTCCGCCCTGCATTGTGGCATGTAACGCTAACGATACTCAAAGCCCCGAACCAAACGGTAACATGGTTTTTGTCGTCAGGATTACGAACAATAACAGTACGGCAATGGCAGCGGCTCTCACAGAAATCGTAGTCCAAAATGCTCGTACTGGCGCATTTGAACCCGGTCTAAGGCAAGCAGCCAACCCCAGTTTACCGATGGATCTAGATGTTAACAACCCACCGCCATCGTCTAGTACTTTAAGTATTCCAGTAGGTGCTACTGCAACGTACACTAGTGGAAATATTTCCACAACCGGACTCGAACCCGGGAGATATTTAATACATGTAGCCTTTGCGGGTAGTACTTATGCTAGTTGTGGAAGCTTTGTAATTGGCCATAAGCCTTACTTAAAAGTATTTGGTGGAGAAGTATTTGCAGGGTCCGAAGACGGTTCGCCGACAACTTCATGTCCGGGTTGGGATCCAGATCGTCCAAAAACTATTGCTAATGATCCAAATCAGCCATTAATTGATACTTTTTCTGCAACTAGTGGGGTAGGTCGTGGTGGTTCGGCAACAAATCTAGCAGCATATGCGCTAGATAGTATTTACGAATTTCAAAGTGCTTTGTTTAGATCTTCGGCACCTCTACCAGCTAGCGGGCTATATTTTGCAAATTTCGGTGTTTCTGATAACGGTGGTTCATTAGGAGTAATACATTGTCCTTTTGATTATTTCGGGAAAAAACCTTCCGTGAATGGTGACAATATGCGTGACGTAACAAGTACGCGTGGAAATGCCGGTAACAGACAATGGTTGAATGTACTAGATACATTTTTCCCAGCCAAGCAGGATAGCTTTTTGGTAAGTGGCGACATAACACTAGGAGAGCAAGATATAAGTGATGGCAGTAGTTGTGTTGCGCAGCGCCAGATAAATTTGTACGTAGAGGGTAATGTAACACTAACTGGCAATATCCGTGCTAGTACAGCAGCACGAGCCTGTTTGCAGCAAGCACCAAGACTTTTAATTGTAGCCAAAGGCAATATCAGGATAGGTAGCGATGTTACAAGAGTTGATGGAATACTAATCGCTCAGCCAAATGGTAGTCCAAATTCTGGAACAATTTATACCTGCCGCGAAGACAATGGCAGCAGAATTAGCGCTTCAGATTTGTACGATGATTGTAATAATCAGTTAGTAATCAATGGTGCACTGGCTGGTCACCGCATTAAATGGCTTCGGACTTACGGCACAGTGCGAAACAGTAGTGGTAGTAATGAATACCCCGGAACATCAGCCGGGCCTTTAGGTGGACGATGCGAAAATGCAGGTGACATCGCTAGCGCCAATAACCCAAGAGTTCAAAATATCTGCGCGGCTGAAATTGTGATTCATGCACCCGATGCCTACCTTAGCGGCCCTCCACAACCAAGCCAGAGTTTTGGGGTTACATACGACTACATCGCAGCTTTACCACCGCTGCTTTAAGGAATATTTGGCTCCAAAAACCAATAACATTAAACTAGTTATGCTTAACGCCATGATTATTTTTTTGTCGCCAATGCGCGTATAAAAACTCGATTTTTTGTTAAGTTCGACTTCCTGTTTTATACTTTCATTGCTTATTAATTGTGAGCCGTTTATATTCGTAATTATGGCCGGACCTTTTAATGCGCCAACAACTACAGTTCTTTTTGTCGACAGAGCAATTACTTTCGAAAATCTAGCAACAATTTTTGAATAAGAGGATGTTTTTTGGAATTGCTCATAAGACACATTAACTGAGACTATTTCACCACCCTTTTTTATTTCATCATTTACTTCATAAGGTGTCAAAATTGTCGAGCAAGCTATTGTAGTAATATGCGGTAAATCTTTCGGGGGATTTGATTTTTCGTAGGTAATGTCATTCTGATTAACCACCACACGTCCGCGGTTTTTTTCAAATTCTATTGCAGCTATTGGGTCAAGACGGGCAAAAATCCACTGGACCCATCTAATAATATATTCACCACCTGGGACTAAAAATTTCTTAACTTTTTGATTTGTTTTTGTATTATCGCTATCAAGAACATAAGATTCTACATAAGTTTTATCGTTAAATCCAATAGCTTCTGTATTTGTAATTTGAAGCAACGGCCTAGTTTTTATCAAATGAGCAAATTTATCACGTAAATTTTGGGTAGGTAGCTGCGAAGGCGACGATGAGATATTTGAATACTCGGGTAAAACAATCAGCGCCGGTTGCCCCGAATTTGATGAGTTGATCGATTTTTCAAATTCAGTTCCAAGCTGATTTTCTTGATCTAAACTAACAGCGTAAGCATTAATAAGTTGGCTTGGTTGCTCGGATTTAACTTTGCCAATTATCAAAGGCAAACTGATTAAAATCAATAAGCTAGATATAATGACAAATCGTAAATTTCTATTGAATTTACCATTAATCGACGCAATTATTAAATAGCTAAAAAAACTTACTCCCCACATACCGACAAATGAAAACCAATATTTTAATGGCCAAAATTCCGTTAGTGTTGATCCGACGGAATAAATATTCCACATCGGCTCAATTGGTAAAGTTTTGGCGTGGATAAATAGCGAAAATAAATAAGCCCGCAAAATTTCAATCCAAAGCATACCAAAAGCAAATGCTAGAGGATATAAAAATTTAGGAATTTTAATGTCACCGAGCCTAACTGTGTAAATTACTGAACAAATTAAGATAGAAATAAGCAAAGAACTAAAAATACAAATCATTGCCAGAACTATTACTAACCATGTACTTGGCGAAAACGGCCCAATTGTTCTTAGCCAACCCGCTGGTTCTATTCGTGTAAACCACCATGTAGGAATTATCATAAAGCAAAAATTAGTGACTAAAATTGCAAAAAATGTATTTTTAAAACCCCGGTGTTTAAAATTTATTAGCGAATAATAAACCCAGGCTACGGTGAGGAATACAGCCGGCCACCAACCAAGCAAAATTGCAAATGCCAAAGCGGCGTTACTTAATACAACCGATTTTATTGAACGCAGCCAAAAAGCTTGATCTAAACTATTACGCATATGCTAATATATAAGATATCACTACGAGGTGGATCTTGCTTGCTGTGAAACGACTCAAAAAAATAATTCGTCGACACAAAAAACTTAGTCTATTCTTAGTGCTTGGAATTATTTTGTTTGCAAGTATTACCTATTATATCCTCAAACCAAAACCAATTAAATTGACTGAAGAGCAAAAGAAAAATATTGCCAAAACGGAGCAAGCTGCATTTAGTGAAGTCGAAATGGCAAATTTTCGGGAATTGCAGCAGATAGAGATTCTTATTCAACAATCAAAATGGGATGAGGCCAAACAAAAACTTGATAATTATAAAACCATACACAAAAAAATCGGCAATGAATTAGAATTTTTAAATACGCTAAGTTACTCTATTTGCATCCAAATTGCGGACTTTGCTTGCCTTGATTTGGTTCTGAATAGTTACAAAGAATTAGATGATAAGGCTACATACACTACATTTACATTCCAGGTTGCAAATTTAGCAAAGCAAAAAAATCAAATCGAGCTAAGTAAAAAATATTTTAGCCAACTTAAAGAAGTAGTTGATGCATTGGGTGGCGAAAATTATATAAAAAGTTTAGCCGGACGAGACAAAGAAAGCGGCTTTATCTTAACCTATACTATGATAGTCGAAGGTTTGCGTTGATGTTGAAAATTACTCGGAATAAGGTCAATTTTCTTGTTTTTTGTTTACTTAGTATTGCATTCATGGTTTTTATCGGCCAAAACAAAGTTTATGCAAACGTGCATGAATATCCATCGGCCTCTGGCGGTAATTTATATGCTGTTGCGTCAAGGTGCGCAAACCCAACGCGTTGCCCGAATACTACTCCACAAGGAGTATATTTGCATGCTCCAGTTTCATTTAACAAAATTAACTTTGATGCCTCAGCAACTTATTTTGATGTTTCGGTAGACGACTTGTGCTTTCAAAGTGGTGGTTTAGGAATAGATTATTCAAGTTTAGGGGTTCCAGGTAGCTGTAGATTAGGAGATGTATCTATTCAAATTTGTGGTACCAACAATCAAGGTAATAAGCGTACTGATGCGGGATGCTTTATGGCCGATGCAGCAAGTTTAGGTAATAATTATACATTTAATTTAGAAGTTTCTGGTTCTGGAACGGGAAGGCGCGATATGTTTGCGCCACCTCATGACGGCGTTCGTACCATATATATCGCGGTACAACAAAACGTTACTGGTCTAAATGGCATGAGGTTTAGGGCAAGGGCATATACGGTTTTTGGCATAGAAACCGACAATACCAAAATTGGATTTGGTGAAAGTTTGGACCCGACCGATTCAATATATCCTCAATCTATAGTTCATTTACCCCTTAGTAGTAATGGAGAAGAAACTATAACTTTACGGTTCAAACCACCGTGCACTTTTACTGGCAATAGTTTTGAAATTGAGTGGTTTGATGCAGATAGGCCTCCTTCGGATACGCCCCGTGACGATAATATAAATTGGACCTTAACTAAAATGGCTAAACCAAATTCACCAGCCGTTACTCGTTCTGCTCAGTATTTTGCAAACAATCGAGGCATACCAAATCTTGATGAATATCTAGGCGGACAAAGCTACAAACGACGACAATTAATAAGAAATTCTGACATGGAGATCGAAGCAGATAATGAATATGAATGGCAATGGACAAGTGTAAATAATAATAACGGAGTGCAGTTTTATTTGCCGTTTTCGAGCGCCGATACAGTGTTGAAATGTGACAAACCACCGACAGTTGGAAAACTGTCGGTGTCAGGAACAGCCAACTGTGAATTTGTTTCTGGCTGGGCAATCGACCAGAATGATCCTAATAAAGAATTGTCGATAAGAATATATCGTGATCGACCTCAAGGTCAAAGTGGTTCTGTTACTGTAACCGGTGGTTATCGTGCTGATGACGAAGAACCAAGGATTCCTAATCCTCCGGCATGGGTAGACAACGACGATCGTGAAGATCATGGGTTTAATGTAAATATACGAAGCCATATAAGTGGTGGAGTAACTAGAACTTTTTATATTTATTCAAATGAGGTTGACGTAAATGGAAATCTTACTTCAAACTACGAATTACGTTTAACAGAAACCGTCACTTGTCCTTTGCCGTCTGGAAATAAACCAACAGGCCGTATATCAGCTAGCTGCGATTTTACAAACAGAGCTCTTGATGTTTCAGTAGCTATTACAGTTGAAGATGCGGATTCACCAAATCCCACAACCCAACAATATACTGTAGATTTTTACATAGATAGGGCTCCGCCATCATCAGCTAGCGGTACAACAGTCACTACAACTATCGATGGAGTCAAAACTGCAATTTTTAAATCAACTGCTCACTTTGATTTGAACACTCATGATGTTAGGGCCGTTATTAGGGGCGTTAATAACGCTGGCGCAAATGCAGTACCGAATTCTACTACTCTTCAGCAACTTAGCGTCTTGCCTTGTCAATTAAGCTGCTCAACAGACAGACCAATACCAAATACAGCATATCCGCAAACAACATACAGAAATGAACCCAACAGGCCGGGGAATCAAGTCGTAAATGTACATATAAAAAATAACGGTACAACAGATATTCCAATTAGATTAGATATTGTTGATGTGCATTTTCCACAAAGAGCAGATCCACCAGGATCATTTAACCCAGGTGATTCTGTAAGTGCACCATTAGGTCCTTTCCCTCAGACTAATCAACCCATGTATAACTACATTACCGGTAGCAGGGGCGCTCCAATGACAGTGATTAAGCCCGGAGAAGTTGCAACGTATGCATCACCAGGATTTTCACTAAATAATTTTCCACAAGGAGTTTATCCTATACTCGTAAGGTTCGGAGGCATTGATTTTGCCCCAAACTGTGGCTCATTTATTATTAGTTACGCTCCTTATTTAAAGGTGTTTGGTGGCGAAGTTTTTGCTGGTTCAAAATTAGGCGATAGTACAGATTTAGTTAATTGCCCTGGATGGGGTAGAGATTCCATAAGTACCGAAGGTTCAATTGATTCATTTACTACCGGAAATCGAGGATCTTCAACAAACTTGGCTACATATTCAATCGGCGAAACCAAGAGTTTTAATTCGGCCGGCCAACGCACACTGGCACCAATATCACCCCTTGGTCTTACTTTTAGAAATGTTCCTTCAACACCTTATGGTTCTATTGGGGTGGACCATTGTCCCTATGACTATTTCAACAAAAAATTACCGGAAGGACCTAATGGAACAGTTAATAAAACAAGCGGAACAAATAGATTTAATGCAGCCGCGACCAACAATTGGATTGATACATTATCTGGTAGCAGTCGGGGCAGTTATTATTTTAATACTTCTGGCACGCCATTATTATTGGGAGGTCAGTCTATTTTAAATGGCACGTCTTGTAGCACAAATAACCCCAAAAGTATAACTTTGTATGTCGATGGTTCTGTGCAAATAGCCGGTAATATAATATTTTCAGATGCAGCACCAACATGTGCTTTGCGCGTACCAAGATTTATATTAGTTGCCCGCGGAAATATACATGTAAGCGCCAACGTAACCAGACTTGACGGTGTTTATATTGCTCAGCCGAACGGTATAAACGATGGAACTTTTAGTACTTGTCGAAATAACAATGACTTTAGCCGTGTCGGACTAAATGGCAACAATACTGTCAACCTATATGACACATGCCGAAACCAGTTAGTTGTTAATGGTGGCATATTAGCCTACAGAATCAAGTGGTTACGTACTTTTGGGTCACTACGAAATTCTCAAGATCCTGGGCATTTGGAATACCCGGGTACTCCGACAGCTTCTTCTGTTGCTCCTCTGCCGTTCAGAGCTTGCGAAAACGCCGGCACATTAGCCAATAATGGACCTATTCAAGGCCCAAGTTTAGTAAATATTTGTGCTGCAGAGATAGTTATACAAAGTCCTCTGTCTTATTTATCTGGACCACCTATGTCTGCCGATGGTTATGCTACTACTTTTGATTATATAAGCTCTCTAGCACCGCTATTATGAGGATAAATATGACTAAGAAAAAATCCCAACTTTTATTTAAAAAATCAAAAAGTTTAACTTTAGCTAAAGCGATAGTAAGTGGCGATTTTAAACATCCACATACAAAAACAGCGTATACAGTTTTATTTATTTTGCTAGGATTTATATCGCTTTATACTGGCTGGTGGTGGTTTAAGCGCAACGACCATGTGCAAATAATCGTACCTCCCAAAGTTTCAAATGATCTAAAAACTCCTAATGTAAGCGCAATAATAAAACAGCAAGAAAAGTTAGATATTTCTAAAAAAACTCCGCAAGAACTGATGTCATATTATTATTTACTAGGTTCAAATTATATTAAAAATGGGCAAGTCGACAAAGCCAAAGAAGCGTTAGAAAAATCACTATCATATGGCGAGTATGCTTTCACCTATCAAGAACTTGGGCAATTATATATCAACCTGGGCGATAAAGTTAAAGCACTCGAGATGTATAAAAAGTCCGTTTACTTACATCAGAAAAATCCAAATCAAATTAGCCCCACCCAAATGAATTATTTGAATATAATAATATATGAGTTAGAAAGTGAAAAAAATCGTACTATTCACCCCAGTGAGGTGGAACCATGAATTATTTAAAGAAATTTAAATATCAAATAGTAGGATTTTATTTCATCCTGACTATAATTTCAGCTGTAACAATTTTATCAACCAGAGCGTTTGCTGATGTGACTCAAAGGTTACCAAACACTCCAGACACATCTGGCTCATATACTGGTGATCACAATTTATACACTACTCAAGGTTGGTTAGAGGTATCTAAAAGGGGGAAAATTAATTCTACAACTTCACATTTACAACAAAATCCTATTGCTTGGTATAAAGTTTACTCAACGTCGAGCACTATTACATTGTCTATTATTGACGCGCAATACTGTAGCACAAGAGATAAAGGGAGTGCTTTTGATACCTACTTTGTAGCTTATAAAACTACAGCCGAAGAAAAACTTGCTAACCCTGTGACTAAATTAAGCGGCTTGGATTATACATATGTTGCCGGAGCAAGTTTGTGTAATAATGCTCAAAGTTTCACAATAACAGGTTTGACACTCTCAAATGTTTATGGTCACACTGGCAAATATACTGGTTTAATAATGGTAAAGCATTTAGGCCCAGACCCTAACTGTGCAGGTCCTAATTACACTACCTGCGGTGGCGGTTCAGGTGATACGAATAATGCCGGACGGGCAAATAGATATAAATTTGAAGCCGTGACACCTCCGGCAAATGGCTTTTTATTAGAGTATTGGCATCAAGCTGAAGTAGAGGGAGTCGCTAACCCAATTAACGACACTTACAGTAATACAGATCCCAGAACAGTTGAAGCTGCTAATTTTAACATGGGTCAACCTTTGTCAGTTACTGCAAACCTCAATGTATTAAATAGATTTTTTGACATAGAATTTACTCCACCATGTAATCAAGTCGGTGATAAAACTGCATATTTAAAATGGTTTGACGATGATTCTCAGACTAGTCTAAGATTTTCGCTATATGAGACTATTGGCGCTTCCACAACCACAATTGTGGCAGATCAACCAGCCAATATGGGTGATAATAATTTTGGTACATATCAGTTTACAGTAAAAGCTGGTGCTAAGTATCAGTGGAAATGGTTAAAAGTTGATGCAGATAATGGAGTACAATTTTGGATGCCATTCGATGGCCTAAATTATAATGCTGGTAATCCTTGTCCTTCAGTGAATGTCGATCCAATTGGCCCGCAGCAGTCTGCCGGTGCAGGCGGAAATTTTAGCTGTACCAGCTTGAAGGGATGGACTACAGATGCTAATAATGCTGCAGCTTTGCGTGTTGCCGTTTACCACAACACTCCTGCAGGTGCCGGGGCAGTGCCATTTTATGTCGGTACCGCAAACCAAACAACTCCAAGTTCGCCACCAGATTTATCTGCTGCACCTATAGGCACGCCTGCGAATCATGGATATAGCCTTGATGTGACAAGTATTGTTACAAGTGGTAATAACACTTTTTATATTTATACATATGGAATCGATGGCAATGGTGTCGAAGATCAGACGGTAGTACTAACTTATACCTCTGCGACGATTGCATGCAATCCTGGTGGGGCAAAACCAACAGGCACTCTTACTCTGGCATGCTTGAGCAGCTTAGGAGACGCAACCAAAAAGGGAATCACAGTAAAAATGGATAATTTGAGTGATACGGATTTGCCTGGTCATTTAAGATTTAGAGTAGAAATTTGGGTAAATACTTTTCCATCATTTTTGCCAGGAGGAGTTGCTCCAACTAGTACGGTAGAGGTTAATGGCAGCACGTCAACCGACATTCAATACTTCACGCCACCTAGTGGTATAAACATACACACGGTTAGAGTAATTATAACAACACTAGATGCTGCCAGTGGCGCAGCAATAAACCCAACGTCAACTATGATCCAACAACAAGTTGGACCTTGTGCTATCGTTTGCACTCTTACGGGTACTGGCACGATCCAACCAGGTGACCCTCAGAATATAATCATTAATATTATAAATAATGGAACTGATGCCATCACAGCTGCATTAACCAGTGTCGATATTCGTACACCACTGTATCCAGCAACTGGTCAGGCAAATGTTTCGATACCAACATTCCCATATAGTGCACCACCCCCGGGGCTTTCTTTCTTGCAAGTGACAAAAGCGGGTGATGCTACTTCAGAAGACCCAAGTGGATCTCTTCCAGCGCCATCAACAACTATCGGGCCTGGTAAAATAGGGCTGTATAATACCAAATTTACTAACGTTGATGCTTTTTCGACTGCCAATTTCTCTTCGGGGCCATACAAAGTTTATGCTACTTTTAATGGCGTCACATATCCTTGCGACCCACCAAACGTAATAAATACAGCCCATGCCTTTAGCGTAGGTTATAAACCATACTTTCGAATTTATAATGGAGAAATATGGTCAGGCAGTTCAGACGGATCGCCGTCTAATAATTGCCCTGGATGGGGGTCGGATATACCATATGGATATTCGCAAACATTTGCCAAAGAAACTCGGTGGAATTACACAAACAACGCATTAGATGAAGTTGATACAGGAGGAGGGACAAATTTAGCAGCTTTTGCTACAGGTGGCATTGACGAAGTATTTAGTCTTGCTTTAGGTGATCCCGTTACTTCTCAACGAGATAAACTACTATTTGGTAACTACAATTTAATATTTCCTACTCAATCCGAAGATCCATCTGTAAAAACTTCGTCCGACGGTGGATACTCACAACTCAATCATTGCCCGGCTGATGCCTATGGCAAGATGCCATTAATTGGTACAACTCCGGATACAACTATTGACAAAACATCTGGTGGTCCGCCACTTGCTGATACATCTTGGTTAAATAATATGTATAACAGTGCTAATAACTCAATCAATAGTTATTTTTACCAAGCTGATAATTTAGCAACTAGTGGCACAGTAGAGTCTTTAACAATTTCTACTCAACTTATAACTGATGGACCTAGTGGAGTTGGTGGATTATGCGATCCAGTAAATTATTACAAAAGAAAAACAATTAACTTATATGTCGACGGAAATGTAATTATTACCGGCAATATTACTTATCAAGACCCTGCTAGCAGGGTCTGTAAGCAAGTTATACCTAGATTTCAGCTTGTAGTTCGAGGTAAAGTTTTTGTAGCAAATAATGTCACGAGACTTGACGGAGTTTATATAGTTCAGCCTAAATCAGGCATAGCTTCCAGCGGTACTTTTTATACTTGCCGCCAAAGTGACGGTTCGATTATTTCTAATCTTGGTGGTCAAGCGGCGGGGGCAACGGCTATTAATTTATATAATAGTTGTGCAAATCAATTAGTTATTAATGGTACAGTTAGTGCCTATAGTATCAAAATGCTCCGTACTTATGGATCACTAAGAGATGCTACAAAAGGCAAATTAGAATATCCTGGTTCAGTTCTTGCCCCCCCAGATACTGATGCGACTTTGAAACATATAGGGGCATCGCTTGTAGACAGTTCCTTGTCTTCCGTAAGAGGTTGTGAGCATGGTGTAGCAGCAGTTAATAATCCGGTAATAAATAATATTTGTGCTGCTGAAGTATTTATACATTCACCAGAGTTATGGATTGCTTCATCTCCCAATCAAAATTATTTCGACGGTCTAACTTTTGATTTCATTGCTTCAGTTCCACCACTGTTATAAAAATGTTTGTAACCAAAAAGCTTATGGTATAATACGAGATAACTATGAGTCCCGTTTGAGTCCAAGGGTGGGCACGCGATGGTCTCAGGGGTTTCTAACACATGACCAAAGGTTTTATCAAAATCATCATAAAAGGATTCTAGCGGATGAGTATACTGAGTGGGGTATCAGATTTTTTTGGTCTAGACATCGGTACTTCAAACATTAGGCTTGTTCAGCTTGGTGGTGGTGGTAAAGTTCACGCATTAATTAAATACGCCATGACTCCAATTGACGACAAAATATCATTGAGTGATTCCGATGCTGATCAACAAAAGCTGATGGCAGTGGTGAAAGAGCTTATAGACACAGCTGGTGTTGCTACAAAAAATGTGGCTGTTGGTATTCCTTCACAGCGTGTATTTACCACAGTTGTTGATATGGATAGATTACCCCAGAATGAACTCGAAAAAAGTATTTCTTATCAAGCTGACTCACTAATCCCTACACCATTAGCAGAATCAAAACTTGATTGGCAGGTAATTGGTGATTCGCCTTCGGATAAAAATAAGCTAGAGGTATTACTTTCTAGTGTTACTAATAATTTTGTTGAAAAAAGACTAGATTTACTCGAATCAATCGGACTTAATGTAATTGCTTTCGAGCCAGATACAATTGCGTTAGCCCGCGCACTTTCTGCCCCTGATAATTTACAACCACAAATGATAATAGACATGGGTAATATAAGTACCGATATTGTTGTTACTGCTAACGGGGCACCAAGACTTACCAGGTCTATACCAACCGGCTCAGATGCAATTGTTCGTGCAGCTGCACAAAATCTAAATATTGACGAAAAGCAGGCTCAACAATTTGTGTTTAAGTTTGGCCTAAGCAAAGACAAACTAGAAGGCCAGGTTTATAACGCGATCTTAAGCACGGTAGATATTATTCTTGGTGAAGTAGAAAAATCTATAAAGTTTTTCAGTAGTAGATATGGTGGTCAAAAGATAGAGCGTATTATTGTTTCTGGCGGCACAGCCACGCTTCCAGAGTTCCCGCTACACTTGGCAAATAAATTCGCTTTAAATGTTGAAATCGGAAATGCCTGGAGAAATATATCATTTCCTGCAGATCGACAAAATGAACTATTAGCTGTGTCTAATGCGTTTGCGGTAGCTGCAGGGCTTGCGGAGCGTGCCGAATGATACAGTTAAACCTTTTACCAGATGTTAAACAAGAATACATAAACGCTCGCCGTTCTAAGCGTATGGTGGTCATGATTTCATTGATGGCTAGTGGTGGTTCGTTAGCGCTACTTATTGCACTGTTCATTGGTGTCTATGTGTTTCAAAAACAGCACATGGATAATTTAAAAAATAATATTCAGACAAAAAGTGAAAAATTAAAACAAGAACCTGAGCTAGACAAAATCTTAACAATTCAAAATCAGTTAAATAGCCTTAAAGATCTATACGAAAAACGTCCAATTGCCACAAAGTTCTTCAATTATTTGAACAAAATTACACCAACAGAAATTACCGTAAGTAATACTAGTGTCGATTATGTTAAAAATACTATGGTTATAACGGGAGGAGCCTCAAACCTTACAGAAATAAATAAATTTGTAGATACCATAAAATTTACTAAGTATTCTGATGCCGGTAAAGACTCCGGAAATGCATTTAAGAACGTTGTTTTGTCATCTTATACTTTAGGTGACGCAGAAAAAAGCACTAAAGCTGGCTATACAATAAATTTGGAATTTAATCCGGATATTTTTGATGCCAAAAAAGACACTGACATATCAGTAAACATCCAATTTACTACTCGATCTGAAACCGAAAAGCCTAGTTTATTACAAAGCAGCTCACAACAAACAGAAGGAGCTCAATAATGGCACGAGATATTTCAAGTAAACGTTTACTTATTGACAAATCAATTGCTACAACTATTGGGGTAATAGCTGGGGCATCATTTGTCACAGTGTTTAGCTTAATCGCTTCACAGGCAGTCTGGAAACAACGCACATATCAAGCTAAAGTAATAAGTGAGCGTGAAATAGCCAAAAAGCAACTTGAATCCAATTTATCTGCAGTTGCAACTTTGCGTACACAATATCAGGCATTTGTACAAACTAACGAAAATATTATTGGTGGAAATCCAAGTGGACCAGGTCCTCAGGATGGAGATAATGCGCGTATTATATTAGATGCGCTTCCAAGCAAATATGATTTTCCTGCTGTCGCTAATAGTATAAATAATTTATTATCAGGAACTTCAATATCTGCTATCACCGGTGCTGATGACGAAATTGCTCAAGTGGCAAAGCAGGCTTCTGGCACCGTTCAGCCAATAGAAATTCCTTTCGATATTTCCGTTACAACTGACTATAATGGTGCTATAAGTGTTTTAGATAAAATCCAACGTTCAATCAGGCCAATTAAGATAATCAACTTTTCTATTACTGCCGGCGACACTGGTCAAATCAGCCTGTCAATAAAGGCAAATACATATTACCAGCCTGCCAAAACACTCAATATAACAACCAAGGAAGTGAAATGAAACAAAAAGATTTCGCTCTTATAATAGTAATTGTCATCATAAGTGCAATCATGTCTTTAGTCATTTCGAAATTTACTTTTAGTAGACCCGCCAGTCGCCAGGAAAAAGTTGAGGTAGTCGAAGCAATAAGTAGTGAATTTAAAGAACCTGATAAAAAATATTTTAATAATGAAGCGATAAATCCAACAGTTCTTATCAAAATCGGACAAGGTACTCAAAATCCTATTCGGTAAGTTAATATGAGGCCAACCTTTTGAGTATCTTATCGGCAACCTCCGAAAAGCAGGTGATTGAGCAACTTGTAAAAGAAAACGCTCTTAATGATGCTGATGCTGACAGATTACGAAGCAGTGCTTCCCAAGCAAACAAACCACTGCTTACTTTTTTAGTAGACGAAGGCAAAATTTCTGACGAAATTTTAACCCGTACAGTTGCCAAAGTTAATAAAGTACCATATGTAAACCTAAGCCACGCCAAAGTAGGTGATGATATTCTAGCACTTTTGTCCCAAGATATCGCCGAGCGCTACATGGCCGTACCTTTGGGCCAAATGCAGCAACGCTTAGTTGTGGCTATGCTCGATGCAGATAACGTTCAGGCGGTGGACTTTTTGAGTAATAAAATTGGTAAACCACTAAAAGTATACGCGGCTAGTGAATCGGGTATACGCCAAGTTTTAAAGCAATATTCTGCCAAACTAGATCAAGATGTAGTTGATGCCTTTAATATCGACGAAGAAGCCGAAAATGCAAAAATTGAAGAAGAACAAAAAAAACAAGAATCAAAAAGGCCAGACCAAAATATTTCTGCTATAGTCCAAGATTCTCCTATCAGTAAGGCCCTTACGACCATACTGGAATATGCTGCCAAAAATAGAGCCAGCGATATTCATATCGAACCTCACGAAAAAGATTTACGTATTCGCTGCCGTATTGACGGCGTTCTTCGCGAAATTATGAAATTACCAAAAACATTCGAAGCACCATTGGTTTCGCGTGTCAAAATATTATCTAATTTAAAAATTGATGAACACCGTATTCCGCAAGATGGCCAGTTTACTGTGCTTGTAGACAAAAGGCCTATAGACCTTCGTATCGCTATTGCGCCAGTTGTATGGGGTGAACAAGTAGTCATTCGGTTACTAGATAAAACTGGCACCAGCCTTAAACTAGAAGACATGGGTTACGCTGGTCGGGCACTGCGGGCTATAAGGCACGGGTTAGAACGCCCAAATGGCATGATTTTAACCTCTGGCCCAACTGGTTCGGGTAAATCCACCTCGCTTTATGCCTTGATCCAGGAAATTAAAGATGATTCTATCAACATTGTAACGCTGGAGGACCCAGTTGAATACAAAATGGAAGGTATAAACCAAATTCAGGTAAACCCCGATGTTGGCCTGACTTTTGCCAATGGACTGCGCTCGGTGCTTCGCCAAGACCCCGATGTGGTTATGGTAGGTGAAATTCGTGATCAAGAAACTGCTACTTTGGCTGTTCAGGCAGCACTTACTGGCCACTTAGTATTTTCAACTCTGCACACAAATTCGTCGGCCGGAATCCTACCTAGACTTTTGGATATGGGTATCGAACCATTTCTTATCGCCAGTACAGTACACACCGTTATTGGCCAGCGTTTGGTACGTCGGCTTAGTGGTGAAACTTTAGAATATCAAGCTACAAAGACCGAAATCGAAGCAATTCATAACACACTAGACCGTTGGATGCCAGCAAAACAAGAAGAGATAAAGAAGGTCGAGGAAGATTTGGGCTTCGAAAACTTGCCACTTAAGGGTCAAAATGCTTATACTTTACATAAGGGCGTAGATAGTGCCGACAGCCCGGGTGGTTACAAAGGCAGGCTTGGACTATATGAAGTCTTTTCGATAACAGAGAAGATTCAAGAACTAATCATCAAGCGAGCCACATCTACCGAAATACAAAAGGCAGCTCAAGACGAACAAGGGATGCTAACCATGCGCGAAGACGGTTACTTAAAAGCCTTAGCGGGTCGCACAACGATTCAAGAAGTTAATCGCGTCGCTGCCGACGATAACGAATAAGGAGGGGTATGGCTACTACAACACTCAAAATCGAAATATTACTAGAAGAAGTTGTTAAGCGCAAGGCTTCCGACCTTCACCTTCAAGTTGGCTTACCGCCTATGCTTCGTGTAGATGGCGCTTTAATACCAGTTACCGGTGTTGATGTGCTTGACGAAGAGGCTGTCGAAACTCTAGTATTTTCAATTCTCGATGACGATCAAAAGCAAATTTTATTAAAAGACAAAGAATTCGACTTTAGTTTTGCTTTTGGTGATTTAGGGCGTTTCCGCGTAAACGCTTTTCACGAACGTGGTAACTTGGCCTCTGCACTACGTTTGATTCCTAATGAAATTCTAAGTATTGAACAGCTAGGTTTGCCAAACATTGTCAATAAATTTGCAGACTATCCACGCGGATTAGTACTGGTAACTGGTCCAACTGGCTCCGGAAAGTCCACCACATTGGCCTCGATTATTGACAAAATAAACCACGAGCGTGCATCGCACATCGTAACTATCGAAGACCCAATCGAATTCACTCACCGTAGCAAAAAAGCCGTGATTGTCCAACGTGAAGTCCATTATGATACCTATAGTTTTAGTGCTGCGCTGCGTAGTAGCTTGCGACAAGACCCAGATGTAGTGCTTATTGGCGAAATGCGTGACCTCGAAACAATTGCTGCAGCGATTACCATTGCCGAAACTGGCCACTTAGTACTGGCCACCTTGCACACCAACTCGGCTGCCCAAAGTATCGACCGTATGATCGATGTCTTCCCACCGCACCAGCAACCACAGATTCGCGCTCAGCTAAGCAATATATTAATGGCAATTTGTTCACAGCGCTTAATCCCTGCTATCGGTGGTGGGCGAGTAGCATCAGCCGAAATTTTAATTGCTACCCCAGCAGTTCGTAACATCGTTCGTGAAGGCAAAAGTCATCAGCTCGAAGCTGTTATACAGACAGGTGCAGAATTTGGTATGCAATCTATGGACAAAACGCTGGTTAATCTGATACACAGCGGTACAATTACTTACGACGAAGCTAGAAATTATGCCGTAGACTTAGAAGAACTAAATAGGCTAATGCGAGGCTAATAAATGATTAAAATTTTCGGAGATTTGTGGTGCTAACTTATCGATTCATAGCTCGTAATTCTGCAACCGGTGAAAAAGTTCGCTCGATAGTACAGGCCGATAACGAAAAAGCAGCCGCCAAGTTAATTACCGACCGCGGCCTTACGCCTATAGAGGTAAAGCTTCAATCCGACAGCACCAAGGGACTTGGGCGCATTACCAACCGAATCAAATCAAAAGATCGTGTTTTATTTGCCCGCCAACTTTCAACCTTAATTAACGCTGGTTTGCCATTGGTACAAAGCTTACGCAGTGTTAAAAGCCAAACCCGCAGCAAGGCTCTTGCCTTGGTTGTAGAAGAAATTATTATAGACGTAGAAGGCGGATCTGCTTTTTCGGCAGCGCTAGGAAAGCACAAACACGTGTTTAATGAAATTTTTGTTAGCTTAGTTGCGGCTGGAGAAGTAAGTGGTACGCTCGACAAAGCCCTAGAGCGCATTGCCAACCAGCAAGAAAAAGACGCTGAACTGGTTAGCAAAGTACGTGGTGCCATGGTTTATCCGATTGTGGTTTTATTTGTAATGGCGCTTGTAGTTTCGTTTATGATAATTAAAGTGCTTCCACAAGTGGAAGTTTTGTATGAAGGAATCCCTGGAGCCAAATTACCCCTAGTTACTAAAATATTACTGGGTCTTTCGCATTTTGCTGTTAAATTTTGGTGGGCTGTTGTTTTATTTATTGGACTCTGTGTTTTTGCAACAACCCGATGGATAAACACAGTTGGTGGGCGCAGCGCTGCCGACAAATTTAAAATGAAAGCATGGCCTATCGGCCCACTGTTTATGAAGATGTACATGGCCCGTTTTGCACGAACTGCACAGACATTGGTAGCTAGTGGTGTGCCGCTGCTACAGACGCTCGAAGTTGTTGCCAGAGCCGTAAATAATGTTCATGTGGCTGGGTCGATTAAGGCTGCATCCGAAAAAGTTAAAGGCGGTAAGGCCCTGTCCGAAGCAATTGCTAACGACCCTAACTTTTTAGAATTAGTGCCTAATATGATTAGCATAGGCGAACAATCGGGCTCGCTAGAAGCTATGCTAGAAAAAGTAGCCACATACTTCGAAAAAGAGGTTGACGAGCAAATTAAAGCAATATCGACCATCATAGAGCCTGTTATGATGATTGGCCTAGGTGTAGCGGCCATGGTAATTGTAGCGGCTATTTTATTGCCAGTTTACGGCCTAGTTGGCCAAGGTGTGATTAAATAGCTTTAAAAAGGCTTGCAATTTAAACATAAGCAGCGTAATATCGGTAACATAAGGGAATTAACACAATCTCAAAGGGGGGATAAAGAGTGAAACAACAAATTAAAAAACGAATAGAAGGCTTTACGATCATCGAAGTTATGATAGTACTTGCCATTGCTGGGCTGATTTTGCTGATTGTATTCTTGGCCGTTCCAGCACTTCAACGTAACAGTCGTAACACACAACGTGGTAATGACGCAGCACGAGCACTTGCTGCGGCACAAGAAGTGTTAAATAATAATAATGGTGACATGGCAACTGTTACCAGTGCGAATATTCAGGCAGCTATTGCAAAACCCGCTTATTATACATTAGCAGCTATAACAACTGCCGCGGCACCACTTGCTGCAACGAATGGAACTACAATAGACTCTATAATTATTTATAGAGGGTCTCAATGTGCGACAGCACCTCCCGCAGATGTAGGTAAGGCCATAGCAGGGACGACCCGACAAATGGCTGCAGTATGGACTGCAGAAGCTGCTCAACTACGTTGCCAAGACAGCTAGTTCAGTAAAGTACATGACCGAGGAATAGTTGGATAAATAGTCAAAGTAGTAAACGATCTTAGTTGTAGCAAACTGCAACCAAGATCGTTTTATAGAAAAACAATTTATTTACAGGTAATTAATATTCCCAGAAGTAACAAAACTTCCGCTGGAAAAGAAGTAACAGAATATTATTCATTCAATAACTTATGATAATTATTGATTCATGAAACATTTTAGGATTAAATCCTACACTGTGAATAAGAACACATTCGGGTTTACTATTCTAGAAATACTTATAGTGATTGCGGTAATGGGCGCAATAACCGCCGTGGTATTTATTGCTATTCCCGGATTACAGCGCAACAACCGTAATGCACAGCGCGAAGACGACATTAGCAATATTGCTGCTGCTATTACTGGTATCGTAAACAATAACAAGGGCAAAACTGTTACATCCACCGAAATAAATGCCATTAAAACTAGGGCTCAGCCGTTTAAGCAATTCACGGTGTCTATAAACATGACCGTTACAGTACTAAGTGTAGCTTCACAAACACTGGCAGCTGTAACAGATTTTAATACCGTTGCTATTGTAACAGCGGCAAATTGTGAGCCAGATGGTAGTGCAAAATATCCAACCACCGGTAATAAGCGCACTACAGTTTTACTTTATGCTTTCGAAGGTGCTAATGGCCCAATAAGTAAATGTTTGCAAGTTTAAGTACTTGGCTTTGACTAACTAAAAAGTTAATATATTGCTAATGATTTATTTTTTACTTGCGCTTTTGGGATTGTGCGCTGGAAGTTTTGTGAATGCTTGGGTTTGGCGTACACATAAACAATTTTCGACAAAAAGCAAATTAAAAAAATATTCTATTACAAAGGGCAGATCGGTTTGCGTTCATTGCGGTCGGCAGTTAAAGTGGATCGACTTGATTCCCGTATTAAGCTGGTTAAGCCTAAAAGGCAAGTGTCGATATTGCCACAAAGCAATCAGTAAACAATATCCTTTTGTAGAAATAATTGTGGCAATTATATTTGTAATATCTTACACATTTTGGCCCCATAATCTAACAAGCCCCAGCAACCAGCTATTTTTTGCTACATGGTTAATTAGTATCCCTGCGCTAGTTTCTTTGTTTATATATGACTTAAAGTGGATGCTTTTACCCAACAAAATTGTACTCCCGACATTTCTTATGGTATCGATTCTTAGTTTGATCGGTGTCATTATTGCCAAAGATTTTGGTATTATTTTACAACTTTTGACAGCAGTAGCTGTTGGCGGGGGAATATTTTACATACTTTTTAGGTTATCTAATGGTAAATGGATTGGCGGCGGAGATGTAAAGCTAGGCTTTTTGTTGGGGCTATTATGTGGCACGCCATTTGTAAGTATGCTTATGTTATTTATTGCATCACTTTTAGGATGTTTTTATGCATTACCGTCTCTGTTAGCTAAAAAAATTAAATATAACTCAAAGATTCCTTTTGGTCCCTTTTTAATTTCCGCTACTGCAGTCGCTATTATCTGGGGACCACCAATAATTAATTGGTATACAAGTTTATTTGGTTATTAAACTAAAAAACCTCTGGTAGCTTATTTTGCTTATGCTATAATTGAGCCATGCAATGGGGGGACCGAATTCCCGGTGGTTATACAGTGGTCGAAGTAATGATGTTTTTGGCTGTTTCGGGCGCGTTATTTGTAATTGCTATGGGTTTTATTAGTGGCCGGCAAAATCAGGCTTATTTTACATCGTCATTAAGAGAATTTCAGCAACAAATAGAAGATTTAATTAACGATGTTACCACCGGATATTATCCGACCGGTAGTTTCACATGCCAATATGATCCATCGCCAGGGAATCCAGAAAGTGCTAATGGCATTTCTTTTAGCTCAGTAGCAGCAGAACAAGGAACAAGAGACCAGTGCACTTTTATTGGCAAGGTAATACATTTTGACTTAACCAACAAAAAATTCACAGCCATTAGTGTAGCTGGTGGCCGACTAAACACTGCAAAACAAGCTGTAAAAACTTTTGACGAAGCTAACCCTCAGCCGTTGGGAGCTGAGTTCGGAAATAGCTCACCAACAGGAATGACAGAAACATTTTCATTAAAAGGTGGACTAGAATTTACTGCCATTTATGCCACCACACCCTTTGCTTCCGCACCTGCCGCCTTTGGCATATTTACGAATTTTGGCGAAGAAACACCAGGTAATACACCAGGTACCTTAGCTGCTTCTATAGCCAGTATCCCAAGCTCAAGTTCAACTGATTCCGTCGGTAATACAGGATCTAAAATAGTTTCTATGGGTACACCTGCGAATATAGTTACCCGTAATATAGCCGTTATCATTTGTTTAAATCAGGGTGCTGGCAGTGGCAAAAAAGCTGCGCTAATTATTGGCGCAAAAAATAGAGGCTTATTTCCTGAATTAGCAATAGCTAATGCTGATGCCAAAGTATCTGAAGTGGGGATATCGGGGGTAACGCAATGTCCGGCATAAAAAATCATCTCAACAAACAAAGTGGAGAAACAATCGTAGAAGTATTACTTGCAATAACAGTAGTTATGTTTACACTTTCATTAGGTTACGGTTTGTCTAGGCGAAGTTTAAAGGCAGTCCGAAAAAGTGAAGAAAGAGCTCAGTCTGTGCAGTTTGCTCAGCAGCAAATCGAGCGCTTTAAGCAATATTTGCAAAATAATCCTACCATAACAACCAAAAAACCGGCTACGAATGGTGGAACCCCAATTTTGACCGACGGAAATTCGGGTTTTTGTTTTTACGACAACCCAGCAATACCTGGGGCCGATATTTCTATAAGGTATGTTTCTACCGGAAGTAGCGCCAAGGATCCCCTCTGTGCACTTAATAGTTCGGGTCAGTATTTCTGCGAGCAAGCTTCAAACCCCTGCGGAAGCACACCTCCTACATCAGACCAAACAGATAGCGCTGGTTATTTCTACCGGGCCGGCATTGGCTATTTCCCAGAGTTAGGTCAGGCTAAACAAGATCAATTTTATGCTGCTGCTGGAGTATTTTCGGTCGGCGATACAGCCAATAGTTTGGGCTTTGATGTAGTCACAATTCCTTACAGGATTCACCAATAATGAAAAAGTGGTCTAAAGAAGCAGGTTTTACCATAATAGAGTTAATGATTGCCATTGGTGTATTTAGCGTTGTGTTGGTGCTAGCTTCGGCATCTTTAATTACTGTTGGCCGACAATATCAAAAAGCCTCGATCTCAACTACTACACAAAATGTAGCTAGGCTACTTATGGAAGATGTAACAAGCCACACTCAACTTTCATCTAATGCTCCATTGCAGGGCACACCTGGGAATGGTCAGAATGGCATTCCTGGTGGTGGAGACGATGTTTTAGTTACGTGTTTAGGTGCAGTCAGATTTAGTTATATAGTTGGCTGGCAGTTAGAATCGTCTACGAATGTTTCAAAACATCAAAGCAAACATGTTCTATGGAAGGATGTTTTAAATAATCAATCCAATTGTGTTGCACCCGATTTGCAACAAGAAAACCCATCACTAGGCACTGGCAGTGCGGGTAAAGAATTATTGTCTGTTCATACCAGGCTTTTACAGTTCAATATTGTTACGGTTTTAAATAACCTGGTTTCAATTGACGTTTCTGTAATTTATGGCGACGATGATGTACTGGACAATCTCAGCAGTTTTCCTTCTTCGATTGCTGGCTGTTTAGATGAAAAATCTGGCGGTGCTTTTTGCTCATTATCAGAGTTACATACAACTGTAATCAGGAGGCTAAACTAAAATGCATAAACAAAACCTACTAATAAATAATCAGCAGGGAATCGTTGCTTTTGTTATAACCATTATTGTTATGATTATTATAGTAATCACTACTGTTAGCATGAGTGTTATTGCCAACCGCGAAAGTAAGCAGGCACTAGATCGTCAGCTTAGTACCCAAGCTTTTTATGCGGCCGAATCCGGAATAAATGACACCGTAGATTATATCCGTGACAAAATTAGAAATAATCAACCCGTAACCGACATAACGGACTGTTCTACAGGAACTACAGGAACTTCAGCAGTAAATATTGCTAATGATCAAGCCAATAATCTTAATCTTGATAGTACGTTTGCAACATTACTCAATACGCAGGCCACTAGTAAATACACCTGCGTACTTGTTTCTACAAGCCCCAATAGTCTAGAATATTTACAAATTAATTCAGACAACAGTTCTACGGTTAACGACATTACGTTCACTGGCGCAAATCAGGCAACAAAACTTGTTATAGGCTGGGAACATTATTTAGGTGGTTCAGTATTTCGTACTGGTACAGATTGTGGTAAATTTCCTAGCGCTAGTGGTTGGCTTGCTGCGCCACTATTAAAAGCAGACGTTACCGTATTAGAGGGTTCTAATTTTACTCGTTCAGACCTTTTGGCTCGAACGGCTTCATACTATCTTGATCCTTGTGCTGGTTCAGGTAATACAACAGAAAATTTTACACCAGGTATCAATTCTAACGGAAATGGCAAAATTCTAAGCGGAGTTTGTCAAAACTCTGCACCTAATACTGCCGAACAACCACGAAAGTGTAATGTAACCATTAACTTTAGTGCTTACACCCCACCCAGTGGACCAATTGGTGGAAATGTTACTAATATCTTAGTACGGATTAAACCTGTTTATGAAACAGCTAGAGTAAGTATAAATGCGTTGGATGGTTTAAATAATCGATTAAATATAGTTGGTGGTCAAATAGTCATTGATGTAACGGGTAAAGTAAATGATGTACTAAAGCGTACTCAAGTACGTGTCTCAAATCGAACACCTTACCTTTACGCGGTAGAATCGCCATCGGGTGTTTGTAAACGATTTTTGGCAGTAGAGCCCCCAGAAAATTCGGTTAACAATTCTAGATTTAGTCCAAATCCGTCGGTTTGTAATATTAACGAAGAATAATTATTTTTTGCGGTGAAATTTGTTGTGAACCTCTTTGAGGTGCGGGTCGGTTACATGAGTGTAAATTTGAGTTGTGGCAATATTGCTATGGCCCAGCAGCGCCTGCACCGATCGTAAATCGGACCCATTCATTAATAGGTCGGTCGCAAAACTATGACGCAAGGTATGTGGAGAAACGTGTTTTGTAATTCCTGCAAGCAGGGCATATCTGCTAACTAACCTTTGTACACTTCGAGCAGTAAGACGGTGAAAGTTGCCACTAAGGTCAACCTGTTTGCTACCACTGTAGCGTACAAAAAGCGGCCGAGTACTATCTTGCCGAGCCTCTAAATATTGTTCGATCCAATGGGCCGCATCGGGGCTAATAAAAATCGGGCGGTCTTTTCGGCCCTTACCACGAACCGAAAATTCACGGCGTTTTAAGTTAATATGTTCACGGTCTAACCCCACAAGTTCCGAAACTCGAAGCCCACTGCTGAATAAAAGCTCCAAAATTGCTCGGTCACGTTGCCCAATTATACTTGTCGTTTTAGGCTGTTTCATTAGTCGTTCGACTTCTTCGAGTGACAAAAATGTAACCTGTTTTCGCTGTGTACGGGCAAGTTCGATTTTATCTGGCGCTAGGGCAGGGATGTCTCGTTTGGCGCAATATTTCAAGAAACTTCTTAGCGCAATCAGATGATAATTTTGTGTAGCTTTGCCAAGTTCATCACTAGTGTTGGTGCCTAGGCGGTTTAGCCACAACCGCCAACGGCGCACAAGCTCGGCGTCGATGTCGGATACTTTGATATCACCAGCAAAATCCAGTAGGCGCGTTAGGTAATGGTCGTAATTGGCGATAGTTTTTTGGGAACGATTTTGCTCAATTTCCAAATGTTCTAAAAAATCGGTCTTAACTTTTACAAATTTTGCCACTCCCGCCATGTATACATTGTACGACATTATGCAAAGTTTGTGTTACCTCTGTTATTTTGATAACATTAGTCCAAAGCATCTTAGAATTTGAAAGGAATTTATGGAGCGAACACTAGTTATCATCAAACCTGATGCCGTACAAAGAGGTATTAGTGGTGAAATTATCGCACGATTCGAAAAAGCAGGTATTAAAGTCGTAGGTTTAAAAATGCTTTACGTCAGTAAAGTGCTTGCTAATAAACACTATCCTGCAGATCGAGTAGAATTGGTCGAAGGAATCGGAAAAAAGACACTCGAAAATTACGAAGAATTAAAACTAGACGCAAAAAAAGAACTCGGCACAACAGACCCCAAAAAAATTGGCGAATTGGTACGAACTTGGTTAGTTGAATTTATTCGCTCTGGCCCAGTTTTTGCATTAGTATTAGAAGCTCCGGGCGTAATCGAGTACGTTAGAAAAATTACAGGCCATACATTCCCGCTTAAAGCTGATCCAGGCACAATTCGTAGCCAATATTCATTTGATTCAACGTATTTGGCAAACATTAGTAAGCGACCAGTAAAAAATTTAATTCATGCTTCTGGTAACACGGCCGAAGCCCAGTTTGAAGTAGGCTTGTGGTTTAAGGACGAAGAATTACACGATTACGATGCCATACATCACAAACACATGTTACAAAATTAAGCTAAATTTAGTTATGTTGATTTTGTACTAAATTGAGTAAAATACCGCAAATCGTAGGCAATGTTATTTGTTTTTAGATAATGTATAACGAAATCTTTTTTTAGCCATGGCGCACGATTATTCAAATATTTACCGTAACTAGACCAGTCATAGCGTTCTGGATCAAAACCAAAGCCATCAGGTAGCAAATGTAGACGACAAATCTCTAACATAATTTCATCATCGCTATCCAAGACTGTATCCTTGAAGGGTCCTTGGAAAATTTTGCCCGTCGATTGGTATTTATTTTGAAAATACATGGCGTAAGACACGCTTAGTTTATGCATAAATTTCGACAAATTGTCTCGTTCATGCTCGTGTACTACCAAATTAAAAGAAGTTGCCGTTAAAACATAGGCAATTATACTCAACCCAGTGGTTTGTCGGGCGAGTTTGGCAAGCGTGGTTACAAAACGGCGATGGTCAAGATGGTTTCTAAATACAACTCGATTTGATATTCCGAAGTTACTGATCGAAAATACAGCTTCGTCCCCACCTAGTCGACGACTAGAACGATAAGGCATTAATATCTATTTTACACAAAATTACAACTAAAAGTCAATATTATGTCATTCAAAAAATGATAAACACTTAAGACATGGTATAAATACTATAAAACTAACCAAGTCTATTGATAATAAAAAAATAACATGGTACGATTTTAACGTAAATTAAATAGGGGGAATGTATGATTGCAGAATTTATCACAAAACTTAAACTGCAGCTGAAGTTGTTTAAGGGCTGGCTAGATAGCTTGAGATCGGTTGCGCTGGCATTAGTGCTTTCGGCGGTGCCAACAATGCCAATTATCGGCAGCGTGCTATCGGCCAAAGCCTTAACTGACACTACGCCTGTCACAATAGTAAGCCTTGTAACCACGACAAATGCTATTAATGTAAACAGCAGCCAAATACAGGTAGATATGGACGGTGTTGTCACTGATGATCTTTCTGGCTTTGCTGGCATAAGATTTTACTACACTTCACCATCAACCAATCAGGTAGTAGAAGGTGAAATGATAACTTTTAACGCGCCCAACTTTAATGCTCGTGCCATTTGGCCACGATACGCTGAGCCAGGACTTTGGAAGCCGACTGTTACGGTATTCGACTTAACCGGAAATACTTCAGTGTATACAGACACTCAATTGACTACTTTGGGCTACAACCTAAATGTTACAGTCACCTCTGATACGCCCGATCTAACACACCCGACTATGAGTAATATGGTGCCAGACCGTATTGTGGTTGATACATTCAATACATCTGATCAAGTCGCCATTGACGCTACGATTACTGATGATCTATCTGGGTTTTCTTCGGGTTCGATCAAATTCACAGCACCATCGGGGCTGAATTCGACGTCATCAACTTTTTTGCCTACCGTTACTCCAGATGTTTATCGGGCCGCAGCACTGTTTCAGCCATTTATTGAGACAGGCGTTTGGACGTTGCAAATTACCGTAGTTGACCACGCTGGAAATGTTCGGCTGTTCGATACGACAGATTTAGCTAACGCAGGTTTCACGTCAACAGTATTAGTAACTGGCTCACAAGACACTACACCTATTACGGTAGGACTACTTGAGTTTGTGCCTCAAGACGAAAATGCTTTTCCTGTACCAATTGGCGGGGCATCATTTGTGGTTCGCGGATTCGTAAGCGATAATTTGGCTGGAATTGCTGAAGTTAATCTTGTATATCGCTCACAGACATCAAGCCAAGTAGCAAACTTCAATGCAAATTATGGTGGCGATCCAAATATTTCTGAATGGCGATTTTATGTACATACACCGCCATATGCTGCTGAGGGGCTTTGGCTACCCGAGCTTGTAACCCTAGATAATGCAGGTACTCAAAAAACCTATTCACATGCCGAATTAGTCGCTCTTGGATATGACATGAGTGTGAATATTGGTCAGAATATTACCGAAAATACTACTAATGGCGGAAGTGTTACAACCGACACAGGCGGAACAGGCGCAACAACAACAGTACCTGTCCAAACAACTGTCCAAACACCGACAGCCGGCGATGTTTCGATTACCAGAATAGACACTGCCGATCCAAATGTAGAATTTGGTGGCTATAGTTTCTTTGCCGAACAATTTAACATAACCGCTCCACTCGCTTCTACTACTGCACCACTTGTTCTGACATTTACGGTTGACCAATCAAAACTAGGTGGATTAGCGGCCGCTGATGTTGAAGTATTTCGAGATGGTTTAGTAGTCGCAGATTGCTTGGTTGCAACTGAAGCAAATCCTGATCCATGCGTTGTTAGCCGAACTACAGTGGCGGCCGGCGATGTTCAGATCGTTGTTAACACCTCGCACGCCAGTGTTTGGTCATTGGGTCATCAGATAAGCACACCTACCTTTCAGTTCGAAAAATGGAAAAAGCCCTTCAAGTCAGCTCCACAATTAAACGAGTCTGAAGGTGGAGAAGCGATTGCAGTCAAGTTTAGTATGGGTGGAGATTTTGGACTCGGCATATTAGCCCAAGGCTTTCCAATGTCTCAGCAAATAGACTGTAACACTCGAGAAGTTATGGGAGATGCAACGCCTACCGTAAGCACGAACCATAATCAAGGGTTAACGTATGGCGGCGGAGACAACGGATTTTACAAATACAAATGGAAGACAATGAAAAAATGGAAAAACACCTGTAGGCAGTTCATGTTGACATTTACTACAGGCGAAACACAAGTACTAATGTTTCGATTCGAACATTAGAAATTAACACAACAGCGGTGTAATACGTATTTCGTACACCGCTGTTTTAGTTGTCGTGAGTTGTTTTTAATACTGATCACTACAAGATAAGCCGCTTTATTTTAAAAAAATCTGTGTGTAAATATGCAAACAAGAATGCTTGTGGTGTCCCTGCCGCGATTCGAACGCAGATCTACACCTTAGGACGGAGTTGTTCTATCCATTGAACTACAGGGACGCGCCCCTTAGTATATCGAAAAACGCTTGAACCTTACACCTATAAGCTATAACCTTAAGTTATATGCCTTACAAATATTTCGCCGACCAAATGGATGATGAAGAAGTTTTGTTTGTATTTCGCAAGCATCCAGTTGTTATGCGCAAGGGTTTGGTTTTAGCTATGACTGCGCCACTTTTGGGCGTTATTCCAGCAGCAATTAAGCCAGAACTGGGCTTTGGTTGGTTCTTTGGTGGCCTGGGTATTGGTATTGCCGTTGGCATGCTGCTGATGTTTCCGGCTTGGATTAGTTGGTATTACACCATGTTTATTGTTACCGACCAACGATTTATTCAAATGAGTCAAAAAGGAATGTTTAACCGAAGTCTGGTAGATATTGCCCTTAGCCAAGTGCAGATGGTTAACTACGAAGTGGCTGGAATGCAAGAAACTCTGCTAGGATTTGGTACAATAATGATGCAAACCTACATGGGAGACCTCGTAATACACGATGTTTCACACCCAGCCAAGACTCAAAAGAAGTTACTAAGCATCTTGCGAGATCGGGGAATTATATCCACGGCATACCCTGGACAATCGGGTTCGCAAAACAATAATGAAGCAGAAGATTAAAAAAGTTTTTCGTCGTAATAAGGGTGGTAGCGGCGAAGGTGCGGATGTACCGCGCATTACAAACGACACCGTAGCCGAGCATCGCGAGGCGGTTCTTGGTGGCGCACGCAAATATATTTACCCCTTGCAACACAGTAAGCACCGCATTGTGATTATTTCTGGCACGATTTTTGTGGTAGCAGTTATTTTCTTTTTTACATACACATTACTTGCGTTATATCGCTTTCAGGGAAGTTCAACGTTTTTGTATCGAGTTACTCAAGTAATTCCATTCCCGGTTTCTCGAATTGATGACAATTTTGTGGCTTACGAAAATTATTTATTCGAGCTTCGTCGCTACGTTCATTATTACGAATCACAACTAAAAACCGATTTTAATGACCCGGCTAACAAGGGTCAGCTAGACGATTTCAAAAAACGCGCCATGGAGCGAATAACTAATAATTATTATGTAAATGAACTTGCAAAACAACACAACGTAACTGTTAGCGATCGTGAAGTGAATGAACAAATTACCATTTCGCGCAGCCAAAATCGATTAGGTAACAGCGATAAAGTGTTCGAAGATGTGTTAAAAGATTATTGGGGTTGGTCGGTTAACGATTTTAAAAGAAGCTTGCGAGCAGAACTTTTAACCCAAAAATTAGTCGCAAAGCTAGATACTCAAACTCAAATACGGGCCGAATCAGCTTTAGCCGAACTAAAGGACGGTGCAGACTTTGCGGCCATGGCCAAAAAATATTCCGACGAAAAAGAAACCAAAGAGCAGGGTGGTGAATACGGCGTACCAATAGATAAAACCACCAGGTCTGTCTCGGCACTAGTAACAGACACTTTATTCCAATTAAAATCGGGTCAGCATTCTGAAATTATAAATACTGGGTATAGCTTGGAAATTGTTAAAAACATTGAAGTTAACGGTACAAAAATTCGTGCAGCACATCTTGTATTTAACTACAAAGATATTAGCGAATATATTAAAGAAATCAGCGAACAAAATAAATCCAAAAATTATATAAAAGTATAAAAAAATATCATAAAAGATATAAATATTCAAAATTTAATATTTAAAATTTTCAATAATTTGTAATTTAAACTCCGGGTGGGTATATTAAAACCTTGCTTTATTAAATTTAGTGAAAGGATTAATAATGTCTTACAGAATAGTAAGAATTCACAATGGCGAAAATATGGATTCAACAATAATTGGTTTTAGCGCCAGCGCAACATACGCTCCAGATAAACCAGCTTTTTCTCAGTTTATGATAAGTCGTGGCTATCATTGGGAGTATAGAGACAGGCTTGCCGGTGGGGTATCTCTGAGGTATGTGGAAGTTAATCCACCACTAAGCGAGTAAGATATAAAAGATTTTGGAAAGTTGTTTGTAGGTGGCTATATTGGGGAAAGTGAATACATAAGTCCAATAGTAGACTCTTACCACGATGGAACTTTAGTATTAGATAATAGGGGTGACTAAGCAGTCAAGGAATTTGGCGGTGGTAAATTAATTGTCAAGGGCTAAAAACTGAAGGTCAATGATGGTTACGCTACCAATAGAAAAAGCCCCAGACTACAGCCTGAGGCTTTTTGTTTGGCGGGCTCGACCGGGATTGAACCGGCGATCTCCTCCGTGACAGGGAGGCGTGATAACCACTTCACTACGAGCCCTCGTCGGAACCGAAGTTCTGGACAATAGTCATGAAATGACAAAATGGAGTTTATCATTTACAGGGGTTAAAAGCAACCAACTCTCTTATATTCTATTATAGAACATTGCAAAAATAGCAAAAATATGCTAATGTTTATATGTTGCATTAACCTGTTTCTCAGGCATTAAAACAAAAATAAAAAATATGCTCGTAAATTATCCCTTACTTTATCTTCATGGTTGGCGACCAGACCCAATCCTTGCTTTGCGTGGCTGGAATTTGCGCCATAATCACAAAATCCGATTCATTGGTGCTGCTTTAGGTGTTAGTTTTTTTGTTTTTGCTTTGGTAAATAGCGTAATTTTTGTGATTGAACGAGGTCGAATGCCACTGATGACCCGCATTAACGGTCAAAATGTTGGCTTAAAACGTGAATCAGTTGTTCGGCAAAAACTACATTTTAATTTCGAGCAACAGGCAATTACGCTTGGCTTGCCAGGTGAAAGTCGTGCGTTAAACGCAAAAGAAAGTGGTATTTTGTTACAGATCGATCAAACCATAAACATGGCTCGTGCAACGACTGGTTGGCGCCGATTGCCAGTAATCAACCTATTTAGTAATTTTAATAGCTCGATAACACCGGTCTATAGCGTAAACCAGCAGCAACTAAGCTCTGTTTTGGCATCGGTTATTACCGCTGAACAAAAAAATCCTACCGACGCTAGATTAGTTGTTCCAATTGAAAATGCTGAAGAAATATTTGTATCACCAGCCCAAAACGGCTACGTTTTAAGTGCTAAAGTTGCCGCTGATCAGGTCACCAATAGCGTAACCGTAAATAGCGAATTTGTAGTCGAAGTTAATAAAGAAGTTTTATATCCAAATATCAAAACGGTAGATTTACAGCAAAATATTCCAAAAGCTAAAGAGTTAGCGAAAGCTAAAATCAACTTAAAAACCCAAAATAAACAAACTTATTTGCCGGATAACGTAATCAGAAGTTTGATGACAGTAAGAGCTGAAAATAACAAACCAAAAATTAGCCTCGACAGACCAAAGTTAATCGAACAGCTTAAAGCAATATCCGGTACGTTTTATGTTGCCCCGGTTGCTACCACAATTACTTTGTTAGACGGTGATGTTAGTAGCACGACTGCGGGAGTGGCAGGGCAAACACTGGACACCGAAAAAACTGCCGATGCCATAATCGTAGCTTTCGAGTCAGAAGCTTTTGAAGTCAACGCTAATCTAAGCGACATAACTTCACCAAAAGTTTATAAGCGTACTTACTCAAACTCTAACCAGGGACTATATAAATTAATCGAGGATTTTGCCAAAAGTCACGGCGGTAGTTACAAAGTTGCGGTAGTGGAGTTAAAAGACGGTGTTGGGCCTACACGCTCGGCCTTTTATGCAGCAGATGATCAGATAATTACTGCCAGCACCTTTAAAGTCTTTGTAGCTTACGTTGCATTATTAAAAATCGAACAAGGACTTTACACACTTCAAACGCCAACATCACAGGGTACAATTGACCATTGTATTCATCAAATGTTGATACCTTCAGATGATGATTGCGCTTTGGCCTTGCAGCACTTGATTGGTTGGAGCGAGATTGACCGTGTTTTAGCGGCTGCAGGTTTTACATCTACAGATTTAAATAATTCAACCGGCGGCGACAAAGTCAGTACTGCTCGAGATGAAATGTTGCTGTTAACTAAACTTTATAACGGTGAGCTTTTAAATAAATCATCCGTTGATTACTTGTTTAGCATTATGGACGACCAAGTGTATCGAAGCGGAATCATTGCCGGTAGCCGAGGTGCTCAGACACCAAGTAAAGTTGGAATTTTGTATGGTTTAAGACACGATATTGGCATTGTCTATTCACTAAGGGCAACTTATGCCTTAGTGGTTTTGACTAATAATGCCGGTGGCAACTTTACTAATATTAAACTTTTAAGTGAGCAAATTTACGATTTTTATAATCGTTAGTTCTGCTATAATTACCCCTGATTTCGCCACCTTAGCTCAGTTGGCTAGAGCATCGCTTTCGTAAAGCGGGGGTCATCGGTTCGAATCCGATAGGTGGCTCCAGAAGATCACGCTTTTAAAGATAATTAAGAGAGCGGGTGTCGTATAACGGCTATTATGTATCCTTCCCAAGGATAAAACGCGGGTTCGACTCCCGCCACCCGCACCATTTTAAATATTTCGCGCTATACTAGAAAGAAGTCTTTATGAACAAAAGTTTTTTTCACGACCGAATTGTACTGCTTTTGCTCAGTATCAACGCTTTTTTATTGGTTGCTTTAACGGTTTTTGTAGTACTACGAATCAGTGGCGATGCCTCAAATTATATTGTCGAATTTCGTGCAAATCGAGTACTTAGCAATTTTCGGACCGGTAATGTTTGGTCTATTGTCAGCTTTATAATTTTTGGATTTTTCGTTGCTGTGTTTAATACTATTTTGGCCAAAAAATCCTATCATATTAAACGCCATTTTTCGATTTCAATTTTGGCAATGACTTCTCTTTTATTGGGGGCTTCATTGATAGTTAGCAACGCCTTACTTATTTTGCGATAAATATGTCCAACCTAGAAATTCCACTCCCGAATAAACGCGACAAAAAGTATCGTTTTTTTGAGGTTTTACCAGGACTTTTAAGTTGGAGTATTTTATTGCTACCGGTAGTACTCAGCCAACTAAACGCGCGTTTGACGGTATTTTTTATCATCGCCTACTTACTGCTTTGGTTTGCTAAGTCAATCGGTCTGCAAATGCGCGCTATACAGGGTTACCGACTTTTAAAAATGCACGAAAAATTGCCTTGGGCCGAGATGTTACAAGATATTGCAAACGGCAATGCCCACAAATCTGGCAAAAAATTACCATCTTGGCATTACGACAACATCATTAGGCGTCAAAATTTACCAAAACCACTAGATGTAAATAATCTTAAGCACGCAGTAATTATCGCCGGCTACAAAGAGGCAAATGAAGTTATAGAACCAACAATATTATCTGTATTAAATTCGAACTTTAATATGCAAAATGTGATTTTGGTTTTGGCCTACGAAGAACGAGGCGGAGAAGACATGCATCAAAGAATGCAAGCATTGGCTAGAAAATATTCGTCTCAATTTAGTCACGTAATGGCAGTTATGCACCCCGATGGTATTGCCGATGAAGTAAGAGGCAAGGGAGGCAACATTACATATGCTGGCCGTCAGCTTCAAATATATCTCGAGGGGCAGAGAATTGATCCAAGTTGCGTAATTGTAACTACGCTAGATTCCGACAACCGTCCGGATAAAAATTATCTAAATTGCTTAACTTACTTGTATTCGCTTTGTGATGATCCACGCTACGTGTCTTTTCAGCCTGTACCAATGTACACAAATAACATATGGGATGCGCCGGCGCCGATGCGAGTTATTGCTACCGGTAATTCTTTTTGGATGATTGTACAGGGTCTCAGAACCCATTCTTTGCGCAATTTTTCGGCTCATGCTCAAGGTATGAAGGCCTTAATTGATACAGATTTTTGGAGTGTAAGGACAATTGTTGAAGATGGCCATCAGTTTTGGCGAACTTATTTCCGATACGACGGCAAACACGAAGTTTACCCGATATTTTTACCTATCTACCAAGATGCAGTTTTGTCGAACACTTATGTTAAAACTCTTAAAGCTCAGTTTGCACAGCTTCAGAGGTGGGCCTGGGGTGCTTCAGATGTGGCTTATGTAGCCCAAAAAGGCTTTTTTAGCCCGAATAAAATTCCAAAAATTAAGGTATTTTTGAAGTTTATTAGGCTTTTGGAAGGCCATGTCAGCTGGGCCACGGCTCCCTTAATTTTGGCATTTGCGGCATTTGTACCACTATTGCTTCACCCCAAGGACTATGCTGCTAACCAACTACCGATTATTGCCAGTAGGGTTCAGACTATTGCGCTTGCCGGTATTTTTGTGACTCTATTCTTCAGTATAAAGACCTTGCCGCCTAAACCGGCTCGATACAAGGCCCACAGGTCGTTGCTTATGCTTCTGCAATGGGTGTACCTACCGGTTACAACTATTGTGTATAGTTCGTTTTCAGCTTTGTATTCGCAAACCAGACTAATGATAGGCAAGTATATTGGCAGTTTCGTTGTTACCGATAAAGCGGTTGTTACCGAAGATAAAAAAGTAATTATGTAGTGTTGTATGCTCTATAGTGGGCTGCGGCGTGTGTATCAAAACGATCTAGGACCTCTAGGGTCGCGTCAAAAATTATCTCTGCTTCAATTATAGAAGCGTTTGATTTAATCAGTACTTTGTTAAGTATCGTGTCTGTGAGGCTTGTAGCGTCACTTTGAGCCGCTTCTCGGTGTTTTAGGCTGTCAAATACTGTTAAGAACAATTTGTCACGGCTAAATGGCTCTAATTTACCCGAAATATGTTTCACAGAAAATAGCTTGCTTAGATCGGGTTTTTCAATAGTTGTCCATACTTGGCTACAATTAGTGCATTTTTTTCTTCGCCAAGTACGGTGCCCATTTTGTAGGTTCCGAGAATTTGTGGTCTTTGTCCTATGAGAACAATAAAGGCATACCATAGCTATATATTGACATGCAGCTGAATTAAATACCAGTGGATAAACTATTAAAAAGTGGGGAAAAGGACTAAAAAACCACCTCGTCACCGAGGTGGTTCCGCAGTGTTATTTTGTCACTTTGTAACAAGACTAACACGTGCTCGTCGGATTCTATTTACCGATTTGCTTGTAGTACTCAGCTCTTCGTAGAAAAGCTTGAATGCTTCAAGCGAATTCTTGTTGGTACTCAAGTTATTGAGTGCCTCCCGTTTAACTCGCTAATGGTAACATAACTATAAAACAATGTCAATAGGTACTACCCCTGTAAGCATAAGCAAGAAACGTCCTGGTGGGCGATAGAGGATTCGAACCTCTCACCTCTTCCACGTCAAGGAAGCGCTCTAGCCAAATGAGCTAATCGCCCTAATTACACAGTACAACGTGGAAAAGCATAGCAAAAATATAGGTAAAAAGGTAGTACAAAGAATGGTTGTATTAAAAACAATACAAATGTACTAGCATTATTTTACTAGCTGATATATAATTGTGCTTGGTGAAGTTTTGAGAGGTCATACACCTCCGCTGGAAGTACGTCGACGAATGTCATTGCGAGAACATTCATAAGTCGGCGTACTTTTGTAATTAACGACCATTTTCTTAATCGTTTTTATATAGCTACAGAGATGATATGATGTAGAAAAGGGAGTTTTCTTTATGTCTAAAACAGATGAACTTAATGCCATGAGACACAGTCTGGCTCATATTCTGGCTACATCGGTCCAAAAACTTTATCCCGGTGCCAAGTTTGGGGTTGGACCAGTTGTCGAAAACGGTTTTTATTATGATTTGGATTTAGGCAAAAAAAAGCTTTCTGAAGAAGATTTTACGACACTTGAAAAAGAGATGCATAAGGTAATTGCGGTTAACGATAAGTTCGAAAAATTTGAGCTTCCGATTAATGATGCGATTGATTGGGCCAAGAAAACCCATCAAGTCTACAAGCAAGAACTTCTAAACGACCTGAAAAGAGCCGGTACTACAGTTGCAGGTGATCTTGATGCCGCGGAATTGGGGCTGGAGGCAATAAAGGGCAGCAAAGTAAGTAAAGTCTCGTTCTACAAAAACGGTGAATTTACTGACTTGTGTCGAGGACCGCATCTAGAAAGTACAGGGAAGGTTGGTGCATTCAAGCTTATGCGGGTTAGTGGTGCCTACTGGCGTGGAAATCATAAAAATGCTCAAATGCAAAGAATCTACGGCATTGCCTTTACGACCGACAAAGAACTTCGACAACACTTAAATATGCTCGATGAGGCTAAGAAACGGGATCACCGTAAATTGGGCCAAGAGTTAGATCTATTTGTTTTTTCGGAAATGGTTGGTTCGGGTTTACCGATGTTTACTCCTAGGGGCACGGTTATAAGGGATGAATTGGCTAAATTTTCTAATGAATTACGCCAAAAAGTAGGTTTCCAAAATGTTTGGATACCACATATTACCAAGAGTGATCTTTATGAAGCATCGGGTCACTGGGCTAAATTTGGCGATGAACTATTTTTAGTAAAAAGCCAAGAAACCACTGATGAACTGGTAATGAAACCAATGAATTGCCCGCATCACACACGGATTTATGCTAGTAAACAGCGAAGCTACCGCGACTTACCAATCAGATACCTAGAGACCACTACTGTATATCGTGACGAAAAGTCAGGGGAACTCGGCGGGCTTAGTCGAGTTAGATCGATTACTCAAGACGACAGCCACGTATTTTGCCGCGAGGATCAAATAGAAGGAGAAATTAACAACTTGCTGGCTGCTGCGGATGAGCTTTATGAAACAATTGGCATGAAGTTAAAGGTTAGGCTTTCGTATCGAGATGAAAGCGACGCCTACCTTGGAGACAAAAAACTCTGGGAAAGTGCCCAAAAACAATTAAAAAACGCTGTTTTAAAAAACAAACTGAATTATTTTGAGCAGGAAGGTGAGGCAGCATTTTACGGACCAAAAATTGACTTTATGGCTACAGATGCTATTGGCCGAGAACACCAAGTTGCAACCATACAATTAGACTTCGTACAGCCTAGTCGATTTGAGCTAGAATACACCAACGAAGCCGGTGAAAATCAGTGCCCAGTGATGATTCATTGTGCGTTATTGGGGTCGATAGAACGATTCTTAAGTGTATATATAGAACATACGGCTGGTAAATTTCCGGTATGGTTGGCTCCAGAACAGATACGTTTAATTACCATAAATCAGGAGTATATCACCACATCATTTGCCGACAAGGTGTTGTCCAATGCCAAAGAGCTTGGTTTACGAGCTGTTGTGGACAATTCAAATGAGTCTGTGGGCAAAAAAATTCGTGATGCCGAGATTATGAAAGTTCCATACAGCGTAGTATTTGGTGAAAAAGAAATTAAATCGGGCGAAATTGTGCCGCGAATTCGCAGCGATATTGAGGTAAGTGATACACACCAGCCGACAAAAATTGCGGAATTTTTACAAACTGTTGCTAATGAATCCAAATCTCGAGTAAGTAAAACCTCGCTTTGATTTAAAATTGAAAGTTATTAAAGTGAAAAGTAATAATAAGCCAATAGGTTTTTCGGAAATGGTTTGTGATTTAGTAGGACAAATCCCAAAAGGCCGCATTATGACTTATGGGCAAATCGCCGCGCTGTGCGGTGAGCCGATGGCAGCGCGAATAGTTGGCAGTATTGCTCACTTTGGGCCACCAGACTTACCATGGCAGCGGGTAGTCAATAAAAAGGGCGGTTTAGCGGCTGGTTACTATGGAGGCCGAGAAGGCCATAAGAAAGATTTAGAAGCTGAAGATGTCGAGGTTTTTGGTTCAGATGGAGACTATTCAATTAATGTCGAGGATCTAATCTGGTGGCCCAATTAGCGCCATTAATTGTAATTGTTGGTCAAACTGCCAGCGGTAAATCCGGGCTTGCCATGGAAATAGCCAAAAAGTACAAAGGTGAAATTATTTGCGCCGATTCATGGACAGTCTACAAGGGTTTTGATATTGGGACAGCAAAACCAACCATAGCCGATCAAGACGCAGTACCACATCATTTACTTGATGTCGCAGATCCAGTGGCAGGTTATAGCGCGGCTATTTTCCAAAAACAAGCCAAAAATGTTATAGAAGATATTGGCAAAAGAGGTAAGTTGCCAATTTTGGTGGGTGGAACCGGGCTTTATATCGATAGTATATTATACGATTATGGTTTTTTACCAAGGTCCGACCCTACGTTACGCCAAAAACTAAACGCTTTAAGTCTAATAGATTTGCATCAGTTAGCCAGCGAAAACCAACTTGATCTAACAGAAATTGATAACCGGAACAAACGCCGTGTAATTAGGCATATAGAAAACAATGGCACGCGCCCTACCAGAACTTCATTACGGAGCAACACACTAATTATTGGCATATCGTGTGAAATTGAAGTATTACAGGCCCGAATTGTTAAACGCATAGACACAATGGTAAAACGCGGTTTTGCCGATGAAGTTAGGCAACTTGGCGTCACTTACGGCTGGGACAATGAGCCAATGAAGGCTCCCGGCTACAGAGCTTTTCGAGATTATATTAAGGGTAGTATTACCTTAGATTTGGCCAAAGAGCGTTTTATGCGCAATGACTTGCAGCTAGCAAAAAAACAGCGCACATGGTTTAAACGAAATGAATCAATCCTCTGGATAGAAAACTCTGAACACGCAAAGGAATTAGTTGAAAAATTTTTGACTACAAATTCTTCGAGCCTGAACAACTAATCTGTTACAATAACAATATGGTTGAGCAATTGTTTGGATCAAAAACTCGTGTGAAGTTACTGCAACTCTTCTATAACAACCCAAATAGGGCCTTTTATGTACGTGAAATAACGCGTAAAATAGATGAACAGATCAATTCTGTGCGTCGAGAACTTGCAAACCTTTTAAGTATTGGGATCATTTCATCAGAGACCAATAATAATCGACTGTATTATGAAGTTAACCAAAATTTTGAACATTTTGCCGCACTAGCATCTATTTTTGGTGGCGTTAAACTTACTAAAAAAACCACTATTAAAGATGTGGATGAAGTAGATATTAAGACAATTGGTAACATCGAATTAGCTTTTTACACTGGACAATTTACCCGCGATGAAACTTCTGGCGTCGATATTATAATAGTTGGTGACGTAAACCAAACACAGCTTAGTAATTTCATCGAAGACCTAGAAAAACGCGAAAATAAGGATTTGCGCTACGTTGTTATGGCACCCAAAGAATTTACTTATCGCCGGCAAATCAACGACAGGTTTATTGGGCTGGCGCTCACAAGTAAAAAACAGATTTTAATTGATAAACAACACGTTTTAGACGAAAAATAATTATAAGTTTAGGAGTGACTGATGGATTTACAGTTTTACGGTGCAAATTGTCTGGGAATAACAACTAAAAAAATCTCTATTATCGTTGACGACAACTTAGATGAAATTGGTAGAAAATCAATTACCAAAGAAGGTGATATTGTGCTTCAAACTTTTGGAATAACCGGTAAAAGTAGTCATGGAAAAATAGTTATTAACTACCCGGGCGAATACGAAGTCGGGGACGTGTCGATTCAAGGGGTGGCGGCAAGAGCTCATATTGATGAAAACGGCCTAAATAGCGTTATTTATAAAATTACAGCGTCAGATGTGCGCTTAGTAATATTAGGTCATATATACCCAGAACTTAGTGAACAGCAACTGGAGGCAATTGGTACGGTTGACGTTCTTTGTATCCCAGTTGGCGGAAATGGCTACACCCTGGATGCAGCTGGTGCACTAAAATGCATTAAAAAAATCGAACCAAAATTAATTATTCCGACTCATTACGCCTTTAAAGGACTAAATTATCAAGTTCCACAGGCTCAGTTAGAGGACATTTTAAAAGAGCTTTCAATGGAGGCGACTCAGCCAGTTGATAAATTAAAACTAAAAGCTGGCGATTTTGGCGAAAGTGCCGGACTTTCATTATTAGAAATCCAGGCCTAGGCACTAAAACTATTCACATATAGTGGCCCACAAAATCTAGATTAGTTTCTAAGATCAACTAATTTTGGGCTAGCTCAATCAAACCTTTTTTCTTGAGAGTTCGAATTGCTTGAGTACTGAGCTTTAGTTTTACTTTTTTGCCATCGACAACTACAGTTTTAGCTTGAAGATTAGGCTTCCAAACTTTTTTAGTGTGTCGCTGTGAAAAGCTCACATTATGGCCAAATTGCTTGCCTTTACCGGTAATATCACAAACTTGCATAGATGACCATTGTATCTGTTCTTTACTTTTTAGTCAAGGAAAAGACAAGCTGCTATACTAGCAGCAATATGGGATTAAATGCCTCAGATACAGTAGTAATATTAATCGCTATTGTGGTATCGATGGGCTTTCACGAAGCGATGCACGCTTTTGCCTCACATTGGTTAGGTGATAGAACTGCTTATGATCTTGGCAGGCTTACACTAAACCCACTAAAGCATATCGACATATTTACCACCATTTTGTTGCCGATATTATTGATTGCAATGGGTGTTCCGCCATTTTTTATAGCCAAACCCGTACCATTTAACGCCGATGAATTAAAGTACGAAGAATTCGGCATGGCCATTGTTGGCTTAGCAGGACCATTTACGAATTTGGCCCTGGCATGTTTATCGGCACTGTTAATTAGGATTATCGATCCTTCAACTATATCCGGTATTAGTGCAATTTTGTTTATATTTATGCAGGTTAACATTGGGTTTTTTGTATTTAATATGATCCCGTTTCCGCCGTTAGATGGCTCTAGGTTACTTTACGCTTTTGCCCCCGATCCGCTGCAAAAAATAATGTTACAAATTGAATCTTTGGGCATTATGAGTATTTTTATATTCATGTTCTTCTTATATTATTTCTTAATCGATATAGTCGTAAGCGTTAATAACTTTTTACTTAGACTTCTACTTTAGCGTTATAATACACACTAGGCTGGAAGGCGCCACCCAAAATGATAATCTGAATAACTATCATTAGGGAGCTCAATATTCGGATGTCGTCGTGGTGATATCGTGCGAGCACCCACCTGGGATTAACATCCAGGTTGTCATGTGTGGCATTCCAGCGCTTTGATTTAAAAACAGATAGTTATTTTAGAGTGATAGGGGTGTGGCGCATCAGCCGGCTGGCGGAGGTAGCGCGTACGGCTGGGGTGAGACCCGCCAGTGGCGGGTTGCAAGGAAATCTTCTCTTGAAAACTTGTTTTCTAAGATGAAGTTTCGGGGTCGCCGAATGTGACCGTGAGTAAACCACGGCACAACTCGACTTAAGATATAATTACCGATGGATATCGGGGTGTGGCGCAGTTGGTAGCGCGTACGGCTGGGGGCCGTGAGGTCGCAAGTTCAAGTCTTGTCACCCCGACCATGTTAAAATGATGATTAATATGTGGAAAGAAACAAAAGACGGTTTTTATAAATCATTTGATTTTAAAGATTTCAAATCAGCTTTAGAGTTTATCGTTCGATTGGGTGAAGTTGCCGAGCAAATGAATCATCACCCGACATTAAAGAACACATATAATAAAGTAGAAATTTGGCTTCTGACTCATGACCTAGGTGGAAAAATTACCCAACTCGATAAAGAAATGTCTAAAAAAATCGACCAAATAATCTCAGAACCAATAGAGGTAAAAAAAATTGATTCTATGGTGGCCGATGCTATTTTATTTGCCGATGGAGGCTCGCGCGGAAATCCAGGGCCTTCGGCCTCTGGTTTTGTGATTTACGACAGTCATGATAATGAACTGGCTAAAGGCGGTGAATATCTTGGAATAACAACCAATAACCAGGCCGAATACCAGGCGTTAAAATTAGGGATTGAAACGGCTCAGCAGCTCGGTATTCGTGAATTACAAGTTTACATGGATAGTCTGTTGGTTATTAACCAAATGAAAGGCGCATTTAAGGTTAAAAATCGAGATTTATGGCCCATACACCAAGCCATTAAAGAGCTTCTCGGGCATTTTAAAAAAGTGCATTTTGAGCACGTTCCACGTGAACATAATAAAGTTGCTGATTCTGAAGTTAATCGTGTATTGGATACCAATTGACAGGAGTTATTTGCTATAATATTACTGTCAGGTCCATGGTTGATCGCCCAGATTCTGTTTGGGAGGAAAGTCCGGGCAGTACAGGGAAGGACAGTCGCTAACGGCGACCGAGGGCAACCTTAGGGAAAGTGCCACAGAAACGAAACTTCCTTTTATAAGGAGATGGTGAAACGAGTGGGGTAAGAGCCCACAGCTGCATACGGTGACGTAAGCAGAAGGTAAACCCTGTCCGCTGCAAGGAGGTAGGCCTACTGAGCGTCCCGCCACGGCTTATCGATTATATCCGCTCGATCTGCAGAGCAATTTGTAGGCTAGATAGATGATCGACGTCCCGACTTGTCGGGATACAGAACCCGGCTTATAGTGAGCCTGACATTAAAAAAGCCTCCATATTTGGAGGTTTTTTTGTTATCCAAATAAAAAATTATTTCTTACTAGCCGTTACCAAAGCCTTAAATGTAGCGGGTTCGCTTACTGCTAGTTCACTTAATATTTTTCGATCAAGAACAATATTATTTTTCTTAAGTCCGGCGATAAATTGACTATAGGTACTATCGTTTAGGCGAGCTGCAGCATTAATACGAGCGTTCCATATAGCACGAAAACTTCTTTTTTTATTCCTTCTGTCGCGGTAAGCATAAACCAAAGACTTAGTTACAGCCTGCTTTCCTCGTTTGATACTAGAACGATGTGCACGGGTCATGCCCTTTGTGGCACGACGAACTTTATTATGTTTGGCTTTAGTTGTAACGCCTCGTTTTACTCTCATAAAATATCTTTAAACTACCTTTACTTTAAAATAAATGGAACTACTGGCCTAGTTTTAATTTAATATTTTTTATGCTTTTTCCAGTCATAACGTCATGTCCAGCAAAGCGACGCTTACGGGCGGCGCTTTTTTTCTGCAAAAGGTGATTACCGGTTGAGTGACGGTGTAATACCTTTCCATTTTTAGTGATTCGAATCCGGTCTTTTGTACCGCTATGAGTCTTTAATTTTGGCATTATTGCTCCTAATTACAAAACTGAGTTGCTTTCCTGATAATTGAGGTTGTTGGTCAACCACAATATTTTCCCCGAAGTCTGCTATGACTTTTTCGGCTAATTTAAAGCCTAAATCTTTATGTGCCATTTCGCGACCACGATATACCACTACTAGTTTTACTTTGTGACCGATGTCCAAAAATCCATTTACTTTACGGATTTTTACACCAAGGTCATGATCACCGATCTTTAACCCGAACCGCATTTGCTTAACGTCTAGGGTTTTGGCGTTCTTTTTGCTTTTCTGAAGTTGCTTTGTGCGCTGGTAGTTAAATTTACCCCAATCGACAATTTTTGCTACCGGAGGATCGGCATTTGGAGAAATTTCAACAAGATCCAAGCCTCGACTATCGGCAAGCGCTAGTGCCTCGCTACGACTGACGACCCCGAGCTGGCGCCCATCTTCGTCAATAATTCGTAACTGAGGTGCCCGAATCGCATGATTCAGACGTGTTTCCTTGCTGATAAGTAGGTTCTCCTTTACTAAACCTTCGGAATGAATAAAAGTTTAACAGATAAGCTTACAGATAGCAACAGTTTTTCGACTACATTGTGTTTTGATTACTATTTCTTCGATATTGTAATGCTTCACTAATATGTAACTGGGTCGTAGTGTCAGAATTGTCAAGATCAGCTATCGTTCTGGCAACTTTTAAAATTTTCATGTAACTTCTAGCTGAAATGGAAAGTTTTTCCGCTGCTCGATTTAAAAGTTGTTTGGCCTCGTCTGGTAAATTGACTATTTTTTTAAGCTGAGTATTAGTAAGGTTAGAATTTAATAAGCCTTGGTTTCTGGTCTGTTGCTTCTTTCTGGCACTATTTACTCGTTTTTGAACCGATTTAGAAGTTTCACCATGACTTTTGTCTAGTAAAATATTATGCTCAACGTCGTCAACTTCGACATACATATCAATTCGGTCCAAAATTGGTCCAGATAATTTTTGCTGGTACTTCACTATCTGAGCCGCACTACATGTACATTCTTTTGAGCTGCCATAGTAACCACAGGGGCACGGATTAGCTGTTGCAACCAAAATAAATTCTGCAGGGTAGGTAACACTTTCTTTTGCTCTAGATATAGAAACAAACCTGTCTTCCAGGGGCTGGCGCAGTGACTCCAGGGTAGTTCTAGAAAATTCTGGCAATTCATCTAAGAAAAGGATTCCCTTGTGGGCTAAGCTAACCTCACCTGGTTTAGGTGATTGGCCACCCCCAACAATTGCCGTGTGGCTTGCACTATGGTGTGGTGATCTGAACGGCCTGAGCGAAATAATATGATCAAAGTTCCGGTTAGATAAACTATGAATCTGGGTAACTTCCAATATTTCATCCTGGGACATAGGTGTAATTAATCCGGGTAACACTTTGGCAAGCATACTTTTTCCTGTTCCTGGAGGACCAGCCAGCAATAAATTGTGGTTTCCGGCTGCCGCGATTTCGAGAGCTCTCTTTGCTCTTTTTTGGCCGCTTACCTCGGAGATATCCAATATACTAACTTTTTCAGTTTTAGTATTGATAAATTTGCCGTTAGTAGATAAAAGCGATATAGGCCTAGTACCGACCAGTAAATTATATAGCTCTGACAAGTCATGACACGGCACAATATTTAAGCCAGGCACTAATTTTGCTTGATCTAAGTTCTTAAAAGGAATAACACAATTCATTTTACCTAACTTCTTAGCCTCAAGTAATTTACCGATGACTCCACGAACCGGACGGAGTTTGCCGCTAAGGCTAAGTTCCCCGAAAAACAGAAAATCATTCATCAAAGTGCTCGTTGGAATTAGTCCTGAAACTTGTAATATAGATACTGCAATTGCCAAATCAAAACTAGTACTGTCCTTTGGCGTATCGGCTGGCGCAAGGTTAATCGTGACTCGTTTTTTTGGAAACTTAATGTTACTCGCCGAAAATGCGCTGCGAACACGCTCTTTTGCTTCATCAACAGCCTTTTGAGCTAAACCCACAATTATTACGCTAGGAAGCGAATTAGTAATATGGCACTCAACCTCTACTAGAACCCCACCCGATCCAGTAGTAGCTATACTCTCAATCGGACGATTCATTACAAGCCAAGACTACTCCTGAGCAATTAAAAAAACAACCCTCAGTTTTTTTAGACTGAGGGTTGTTGGCGAAGTTTTTATTAGTTTTTCGTTTAACTATTGGTTTTAACGCTTTTTCTTTGAACAACGGCTTGCGAGAAGCCGTTGTTACTAGCGTTTTTGTTTTTGAGCACTTTTTTTATTCAAGTGCCATCCTTATCTTAGACAGACCAATATATACTGTCAATAGTACTTCTGCTTATTTTTAATCAAAACTGTGTATAACTTTTTATTCAATTAATAAAAACTATAATCTTACATTAAGTCTATACTTTCCAGGTTTCTTGATCTTAATGCCAAGTATAAAAAAACAACAAGCAAACTGCTGAACAGGATAGATAAATTGCAAGTAAGTAATTAAATAAAATTAGGTTAGCCAAAAAGTAATTAGAAGAGCTTTATGCTAAACAATTTCATTAATTTTATGCATAAAAAAGAATATTTTATTTAAGATTACGATAATAACAGTAAAGTAGTATTATCAAATAATAAATCGTAATAAATACAATTTTTAACTATATATAGTTAATTTTACCAACAATAATTAAAAAAAGTATTCACTATAATTAAATACTTAAGTTTATTTAAGTAATTAAAAATAAGACAATATTGAATAATAATAACAACATATTAGGGTACATAAGTTAAACCAATACTATCAATAGCTACCGATTAAACGTAGTAAAAACAACTATAAAAGTATGTTGAAAAATATATAATTATGTAGTAAACTTATCATTGCTAGTTAATAAAATAAAAACTAGAAAATACAAAATACATCGGTAACGCTCTAACTGCCTAAAGCAGATTAGAGCGGTCAGTCTAGCAAAAGACGGTAAGCGCTAAATAGTTTATTTAAAAGGGCGCATTTGCCGTCTTTGCTCTTTTTAATGCTTAATTTATTTTATTTTTTAATAGTATTGGTGAATAATAAATTTATGAACTTATTCTATAGAAGCAAAAGTAGGCTATACAGATTATTGATATTCTTTTCAATTTTATTGTCCTTAATTTTCTTAATCGATCCATTTAACAGTGTACTAATTATTAACATTGTGCCTTTTATTCTGATATTCTTTATTTTTAGAGATGTATTAATATTATTTTTTGAGTTGGTTTTACGGCTCAAAAAATCTCCAGTGCTTCATGGATTAGCTTCATACTTAGCATTTATACCGGTGCTTTTGCTGATTCTTTCATCACTTAATCAGTTAACTATAAGGGATGTATTGGTTTCGTTAAGTTTATTAACCATTAGTGGGTTTTATATTTCTAGAGCAAGATTCCTGAGTCAGTAGATTCACCTCTGTTTAGAACAATCTTATCGTGCTATAATTATCGATGTGAATAATCAGAAACAAATTGATAGCCCTGAATTTGAGTTACCGGTACCAGTTTCAACTGCCAGTGGTGCTGAATTTGCTAATGCTGCTGGTATAGAACGTAAACACGAACTGGCAATTGAACATCAACCAACCCACTCTCAAGCACCCGTAGATCCTGCCACTAGCCAGTCTTCAGCTATCGATCCAGTGTTGAGTAACCCCGTATTAACTAAAGATGCTACAGATGATCCAATGGTTTCGCCAACATCTTCACTAATAGCTGACGACGGTGATTTAATCGAAAAAGAGTGGGTGATCCGAGCAAAACACATCGTAGAAAGCACAAAATACGATCCCCATCAACAAAACAAGCAACTTGGCAAAGCTAGAGCCGATTATATGAAAAAGCGGTTTGATCACACAATAAAAACCGAGGAATCATAAGTAAGTCAATATGGTCGCTATCATCACGATTTTATTAATTTTCTTATTTTTGACGTTAGTTGTTGGGCCAATTATTTTTTGGCAGGTTCGCAAAATATTTCGTGAACAAAAGAATTTTGAACGTGGGCTAAAAATGGTGCCACTGTTGATTCATTTACCTCCCCTAAGTGAAGATATTGACGGTGGTGGCCGCGACACACGCGATTTAGTAGATGAAAATATTTCCAAAGCCCAGGTTTTGTATAACATCATTGCTAGTACTTATAAGAAGGAGTTTAAAAGTAAGTTTTATGGCCAGCGACATCTGGCTTTTGAAGTCATCGGGAGTAAAGGAATTGTACAATTTTATGCGGTTGTGCCGTTTGTTTTAATAGAGGTAGTTAAGCAAGCTGTTGTAAGCGCCTATCCATCTGCTAGATTAGAAGAGGTTGCCGAACATAATATTTTCAATCCAGTTGGTAAAATAAGCGGTACGGTTGGTGGAGAATTACAGCTAAAAGAGTCGTTTGCTTACCCAATCGCAACTTATCAAGACACCAAGCGTGACGGAATGCAATCTATATTAAATGCCATGTCAACAATGGACAAGGAGGATGGAGCTGGTATACAAATTCTCATGCGACCAGCAAGTTCTGGATGGCGTAAAGTTGCAACAACAATATCTGGGAAAAAACGCAAGGGTAAGGGTGGTAAGGGCAGTAGCGAAGGTGCATTTTGGTGGCTAAGACAGGCTTCAACAGCGCTTGTAAAGCCACCCGAAGCAAAAGCCGGTGAAGAAAAACAGCTATCAAGCCTAGACCAAGCAATTTATGATTCTATGGATGATAAAACTCGCCACCCTGGTTTTGAAGTTTTAATAAGAGTTGTAGCATCATCAAATTTTTCTCAAAGAGCGGAAGCAATTAGGAGCAATCTTGTGGCCTCATTTGCGTTGTTTGATGCACCGGGCAAGAATGGCTTTAAATATACTCCAGCAAAAGATATCGAAAGATTTGTAACAGCTTTTATTCTAAGATTTTTCCCGCCCGAATATAACAAAAACATTCTAAACAGTATCGAATTGGCAACTTTATTTCACTTTCCGGATCAAAAAAATATACCAACTTCTCAACTAGAGCGCCAGGGTTCAAAACAAGTTGATGGCCCAAGAAATATGGTCGAAAAAGGTCTATTGCTTGGCTACAACATCTTCAGGGGTGTTAGGAAACCAATCAGGCTTTCTCCAGAAGATCGGCGGAGGCATTTGTATTCGGTAGGTCAAACTGGTACTGGAAAATCTACATTTATGGAAAATTTGGCCCTGCAAGACATGTTAAATGGTGACGGTTTTGCATTCGTAGATCCGCACGGTGATGTAGTAGAGCGGCTTTTAGCTATGGTGCCACGAGAGCGAACCGAGGACGTTGTTTACTTTAGTCCGGCAGATATGGAATATCCCATGGGTCTTAACTTATTCGAGTTTAAGTTGCCTGAGCAGAAAGATTTCTTAATCCAAGAATCTATTAATATGCTTTATAAGCTTTATGACCCCCAAAGACAAGGCATAATTGGTCCGAGGTACGAACACTGGTTTCGTATGGCAGCGCTTACGGTTATGTCTAATCCTATAGGTGGAACATTTATCGATATCCCGAAAGTTTTTACAGACAACAAATACGCAAAAGAATTAATAAAGTATGTCGAGGATGCCGCAGTTTTAGACTTTTGGAACAATGAAATGGCCCAAACAAGTGATTATCACAAAAGTGAAGTTTTGGGTTGGTTTGTCAGTAAGTTTGGTGCCTTTATGGCTAATGAAATGATGCGAAATATTATCGGTCAAAGCAAGAGTGCCTTTGATCTACGTGAAGTAATGGATAACAAAAAAATATTGCTCGTTAATCTAAGTAAGGGCCGTACTGGGGAATTAAATTCTAAACTTCTAGGTATGATCTTTGTAATGAAGTTTCAGGTTGCTGCAATGAGCAGGTCTACTATATCAGAAGAAGAAAGAAAGGATTTCTCGTTATATGTTGACGAGTTTCAAAACTTTTCTACAGATTCTTTTGCAACTATTTTGTCGGAGGCTCGTAAATATCGCCTTAACCTGATTGTTGCCAACCAATTTACAACCCAATTGACAGACGAGATTCGCGACGCGGTGTTCGGAAATGTCGGCTCGATTGTATCATTTCGGGTCGGTGCTGATGCTGATGCTGATGCTCTAAGTAAAAAATTTCAACCTATATTCGACAGAGAAGATGTGTTGAGGTTACCTAACCACAGCACTATAACCCAAATTTTAATTGATGGAATTCCGACTCAACCATTTAGTATGACTACCATTCCGCCTCTTGGAACACCCAACGTTAAGTTATCGGAAGCCCTTAAGCAACTCTCTGCAGCCAAATATGGACAACCCAAGAAAAAAGTCGAAACAGAAATTTTTGCCAGATTAAAAAGCAAAGCTGATCCCTTAGGTGGTCAGTCTAGGATGCCTAATTCACCATTCGCAAACACTGCTCCTAGACGTCCACTTGCGGCAAATCCGCAGATGCCAAGGCCTGGCACCGGTTCATCTTTTTTAGATGATTGGCTTACAAAGCGATCAGCTGTTCCGACACAAACACCGCCTCGGCCTTTTAGTAATCAGGCTTCAGGGCAGCCAACAGTATGGTCTGCACCACCAAATGGTCAATCTACTCAAAATTCATTACCACCAGCAAGCGTTACAAGGACTAACGATGATCAAGGTACTTCTATGGCTAAGCCTGGTAATAATGACGCAAACAGCACCACTACTTATATAAATTCTTCACAGGCTGATGTGCAAAAGCTTTCGGCACCTCCGGCAATAAATATTGCCGATCAGTTATCGAAAAATATAAATTCCGACACAAACGTTGACGAAAACGATACAATATACATTGATCAGGAGGGTAATTTTACCAATAAAGAAAATTCAGGTGATAGTTAGTATTTTCTGCCCCAGTACCTAAACACTAACCAAGCGACTTCAATAATAATACCAAAAAAATAGCCTCCCAAAAAAAGACCAAATAAAGCGAAATAACTATACGTTATGCCATATCTTCGACTAGCCCAAATTAAAATAATTGTACCCACACAGGCCACAAACGATCCAGCTAACAATCCCGAGGAACGTGCAATACTTTGAGCACCGATGTTACTTACTTTCTCTACGAATGGTTTATGTAGAATTCGGCTAAAAGCTCGTTCACGGCGATTTAAATGCGTTTGAGCACGATGAAGTGTTTTTTGGTAAGCTAGTTTTTTCGATTGTCGGTTTATTTTTTGACCCGAATTAGAATCGGTATGTTTTTCTATTATTGAGCGCTCTTTACCACTTATGGCTTCTTTTTGGGCTGTACTTCTAATTTGTTCAATATGTTTGGCTGGTTGATTTATAACCTCAACAGAATTTATTGAATCAGATTCTGGTATCTTGATATTTTCCATCTCGATTTGCTTATGATGTTGAGGCAACTGTTCGTGTGATTTCGGTATACGTTCGCTCATTTTAAAATCCTCCACTAATTAATGAGTCTCGTTTTACAAAGTCTAACTCTTTGGCCATCAGATTTGTTCTGGCTATAAAATATCCCATTATTGTCGTAACTCCAAAACAAATCAGTAGTGAGGTGCCAGGACCTGTTTTTGGCAATTGTTCAACTACTTGTTCAGTGGTTTTTATTAATGGAGCTGGAAGCTTGATATTTACAGTTTGAGACCCGAATACATTGGTCATAATTAGGTCAAAAGAGCCAGGGTTAGATGTTGCTTTTGGCGTAGCTGAAATTGAATTTCTAATCTTAACAACGAAATTTTTTGTAATAGTTTTCTTAGAACCAATATTTGCAGAAGGCCACCTAAGTGTGTTATTTGATGTAAGGCTTGCGCCACCGAAGTCGATAATTTCTGCATATTCTATAATGTCGACCACGGGCTCCTCGACAACGTACTTGTTAACCGAAACTTTACCACTATTTTTAATTGTCAGTGTGTAACGAATTTCGTCGCCTGGTTTTGCCATTGTTCCGTCGGCATTTTTAATATTTTGGGTAAGATTAGAGGCTTTCTTACCTAATTCAAGACATGAGGTTTTATCGTCTTTGTCTTCCGATTCGGGGCAAGGCAAGCAGCCATTGTTCGCTTGTTGAATTCCTGGCAGGTTGGGGCAAGTATCGCAATCTTCTAACTTTAATTGTGTTCCACTTTTTCTTGGGCATACATCACACTCCATGGGCACTAATTGAATACCGGCTTTATTTTCACATATATCACACTGTTGTTTATTGGTTTGTATGCCTGTAATTCTCGGACATTCGTCGTCTGGAGGGGGTGGCGTTAGTTTGCCAACCACAACTAAATTTCCACAGTTAAATAGAACTATAAATGTCTTATTGTCTTTATTTTTACCAACTATGGCTTTGTAGGTAGAGTATGGTCCACTATCCCAAGACCACAGGTATCTCATGTAATAAGTTTTTCCTTCGATTTCAACAGCATGTTCACCTACTTTGCCGTAAGGTAATCTACCCATGGAGTATAAATTTTTATGATAATCAGTCGATTTAATGTTTTGTACGTATCCATCCTGCAAGAGTTCGCAACTAATACCATAGTGCCCTAAAATTTCTTTAAAATTGTGATCATTTTTGTTGCAGTGATTAATAGCTTGATCTTTAGTACTAAAGCCACCAGGTATAATATCATTTTGCGATAAAGCCAAACTGGGTTGCGGAGGTACAATAACTGCAAATAATTGTGCAATCACAGCAATTATCATCAAAACTATAGCAACTAATCTTACTCTTGATTCGGCGTGCAACCTTTTGGCATAAAAAGCTACCTGGTCAACCAGGCTGGGGTTAAACGGTAAATTGCTTAGTAGTTTTTGAAACATACTCGTGGCGTATCGGCCGATTACATGTTAATATTTTGTTTGTCTTTCGAGCGACGTCTATCATTTTGCTCATGCTTATTGAAACATAAAACTATGTGTTCAAACAAGTATCTACAACAGTTGTCGTTGGAAAGAAATTCGACTATAATATATAAAGAGTGGTAATGAAACGAAATATAAGAGGGTTTCTTAGAAGTGGCTAAACAAAAAGATTATGACGCAGGGTCGATTCAGGTTCTAGAAGGCCTAGAACCAGTTCGCAAACGCCCAGGTATGTACATAGGTAGTACAGGCATTGATGGTCTCCATCATATGATCAAAGAAGTAGCTGACAATGGTATTGACGAGGCAATTGCTGGCCATGCCACTACAGTTAGTGTTTTGCTTCTTAATGATGGCGGCGTTCGAATTGAAGACGACGGTCGAGGAATCCCAGTTGAGAAACACCCGAAAACTGGCGTAAGTACTCTAGAGACTGTATTAACTATTCTTCACGCAGGTGGTAAGTTTGACGGTAAAGGTTATAAAGTGTCCAGCGGATTACACGGGGTTGGCGTAAGTGTTGTTAACGCACTTTCTATTAAATTTGTAGCAGAAGTTTATCGTGACGGATTCGAATATCGTCAAGAATTTAGTCTTGGTTCGCCACTTGCGCCTATACAAAAAATTGGCTCTACAAAAAAACAGGGTACCGCAATAAGTTTCTGGCCAGATACCTCGATTATGGCAAGTGAGCCATTTGATTATGGTTGGGTGCTTGACTATCTACGTCACCAAGCATACTTAACGAAAGGTGTAAAAACATTTGTAGAAGACCAAAAAACAGGTCAAAAATATGGTTTTTATTTTGAGGGTGGAATCCAGTCTTACGTTCGCCACTTAAATCATGGTAAAGAAGTTATAGATGAAGATGTTTTTTATGTCGATAAACAAGTAGACGATGTTCAGGTTGAAATTGCCATTCAGTATGCCGATACTTTCACCGAAACCGTTAAGGCATTTGCTAATAATGTATTTAACCCCGATGGCGGAACTCATTTAACCGGTTTTCGGGCTGCTTTGACACGTGTCATAAACGATTATGCTAGAAAAAGTGGTCTTATTAAAGAAAAAGAAGAAAATCTATCTGGCGAAGACACTCGTGAAGGTCTGACATCAGTTATTTTAGTAAAGCTGCCCGATCCCCAATTCGAAGGACAGACCAAAAACAAACTTGGGAATCCTGAGATTCGTGGTTATGTCGAGCAAGTCCTAGGCGAATATTTAAATTACTACCTAGAAGAACATCCTGCAGTGGCTAGGAAAATTGTCGGTAAAGCACTTTTGGCTGCCAGGGCTAGAAAAGCCGCCCGAGCCGCCAGAGAAAACATTATTCGAAAAGGCGTATTAGAAGGATCTGGTTTGCCGGGTAAACTGGCTGACTGTTCTTCAAAAGACCCAAGCAACTCGGAACTATATATAGTTGAGGGCGATTCGGCTGGTGGTTCTGCAAAAGTCGGTCGTGATCCCAAGACCCAAGCTATTTTACCGCTTCGTGGCAAGGTTTTGAACGTAGAACGTGCCCGTTTGGATAAAATGCTGGCTAATAACGAAATAGTTACTCTAATTAAAGCGCTTGGCGTCGGCATAGAGGAGCAATTTAGTATGGAAGGCCTTCGTTATCACCGCATAATAATTATGACTGATGCCGATGTTGATGGTTCGCACATTAGCACACTTTTACTAACTTTTTTCTTCCGTCACATGCGGCCAATTATTGATGGCGGATATCTTTATTTAGCAAAGCCCCCACTGTATTTACTAAAGAGTTCAGGAAACAAACGAACTTATGCTTACAGTGATTTAGAGCGCGATCAACTGATTGATGAACTAATTAAAGATCGAAAAGACAGAGGAACAACCGTTCAATATAATGATGATCGTAAAAAACAAGCTGGACTTAGCGATATACAAAGATACAAAGGTTTGGGTGAAATGGACGCCGATCAACTTTGGGAAACTACCATGAATCCTGAGAATCGGGTATTGGTGCAGGTTAGGCTAGATGATGCTGAAAAAGCAGACGCCATTTTCAATAAGTTAATGGGTACTGAAGTTGAACTGAGGAAGAACTTTATTCAAACACATGCCAAGTTTGTAAAGGATTTGGACGTATAAAAAATGGACGACAACCCCATAAATCCAGCAATTCAGCCTAGTGAGCAGCACGGTTCATTTGAGGGTGAAGTGATTCAGTCCATCGATAGCGATCATTCTAGAGCTGTTGAACTCCGTACTGTCGAAAATATCATGGAAGACAGTTATCTCAAGTATTCAATGAGTGTCATTGTTGCTAGAGCTTTACCGGATGTTCGCGATGGGCTTAAACCAGTGCACCGTAGAATCTTATACTCTATGGAAAAAAACGGCTGGAAACCCGGCAGTAAATTTGTTAAAAGTGCCCGTATTACTGGTGACGTAATGGGAAAATATCACCCCCATGGTGACGTAGCTATATATGACGCCATGGTAAGGCTTGCGCAAGATTTTTCAACCAGGTACTTATTAGTAGATGGCCAGGGAAACTTTGGATCCATGGATGGCGACCCACCTGCGGCACAGCGGTATACCGAAGCCAGAATGGCTAAGGCAGGTGCCGCTTTATTGGACGATATAGACAAAGACACAGTACCTTTCAGAGAAAACTACGACGGATCAGAGATGGAACCAGAAGTTTTGCCGGCAAAACTTCCTAATCTACTACTTAACGGACAGGTAGGTATAGCTGTAGGTATGGCTACAAATATCCCGCCCCATAACGTAAGTGAAATAATCGACGCCACAATAAGACTAATAGACAGTCCAGCATCTACACTGGAAGACCTATTAGAGTTTGTGCAAGGTCCTGACTTTCCAACTGGGGGAATAGTATATGGAAAGGAATCCATTAAAGCAGCATTTGCAACAGGTAGGGGCGGTGTAATTGTTCGGGGCGTGGCAAATGTAGAAGAGACCCAAAAAGGACGAAGCCAAATAATTATCACCGAAATTCCATATGGCGTAAACAAAGCTGGTTTACTTGAAAAAATCGCTGATCTGTACAAAGAAAAGAAGATTGCAGGTATTAGCGATCTAAGAGACGAGAGTGCCCGAGGAAATGTACGTTTGGTCATTGATCTAAAAAAAGATGCTTACCCCAAAAAACTTTTAAACCAACTTTATAAGTTGACTCCATTACAACAAGCCATTCACTACAACATGCTTGCATTAATTGACGGAATTCAGCCTAGGGTTTTAGGTTTAGTGGATATTCTTCAAGAATATATCAAGCACCGTCAGATTGTGGTTAGAAGACGTACAGAATTCGAACTAAGGAAAGCCAAAGAACGCGCACACATTTTAGAGGGTTTAAAAACAGCCCTGGATAATATCGATGAAGTTATTACAACAATTCGAGCTAGCCAGACTAGCGATGAAGCTCAAGATAATTTGATTAAAAGGTTTAAGTTAAGCGATATTCAGGCTAAAGCAATTTTAGCCATGCAACTGAGGACTCTTGCCGGTTTAGAGCGTAAGAAAATCGAGGATGAACTAGCAGAATTACTTAAACTAATTAGTCAACTAGAAGGTATATTAGCCGAAGAAGAGAAGATTTTAAAAATTATAAAAACTGAACTTCTTGAAATGCGTAAACAATTTGGCGATGATCGTCGTACTAAAGTCATACCGCAAGAATTAGGCAAATTGAGCGATGAAGATCTTGTACCAGATGAGCAAGTTGCTGTAACTCTTACAATGGCAAACTACATAAAACGTAGTCCAATTGGTGACTATAAACGCCAACATCGTGGCGGTAAGGGTAAGCGCGGTATGGCAACCCGTGAAGAAGATGTAATCGAACATGTGGTTAATGCCAGCACTCATGATTTCCTATTATTTTTTACTAATAAAGGTCGGGTATTTAGATTAAAAACATATGAGGTACCAGCCACTAATTTGAATGCCAAAGGAATCGCGTTAGTTAACCTACTCCAACTTCAGCCTGAAGAAAAAGTTAGTTCAGTTATTAATATCACCAAGACCAACAGCCAAGGCACTTTATTTATGTGTACAGTTCGTGGTGTTGTAAAGAAAACTCCTTTCGAACAATACAAGAATGTTCGTCAGTCGGGTTTAATTGCCATTAATTTAGATGACGGTGATGAGCTAAAATGGATTCAAATGACCACAAGTGACAACGAAATCATTATTTCTACCTTGCAGGGTCAAGCAATAAGATTTCACGAAAAAGATGTCCGCTCAATGGGACGTGTTTCAAGGGGTGTTCGCGGAATCCGGCTTCGGTCTGGGGACCAAGTAATTGGAATGGATATTGTAGAAGAAGGAGCGAATATATTTGTTATCAGTAAATTTGGTTATGGTAAACGCACTAAAGTTTCTCAGTTCACACCGCATGCCCGGGGTGGAGTGGGTATAAGGTCTGCAGTTGTAAATTCAAAAACTGGCAACTTAATGGGAGTTAAGCGTCTCATAGATGACAGTCAAGAAGTTTTAATAATATCAACTGCCGGTCAGACCATCAGACTAGGGTTAAATGATATCCCGGAACTTGGCAGAGCGACCCAAGGTGTTCGGATAATGCGACTAAATGACGGGGATACAGTGGCGTCACTGGCGCTGGTAGATAAGCAAATAGAAGACGAAACTGCCGACGACGAAAACGAGGAAACTAAAAAACAAGCATAAGAATTAACAGATTGTTTTGGACTAAATGCGTTGTAAAAAGTTCATTGTATTTATTTAAGCTTGACACTAAAGGTTAGAAAAGGTTAATATTACCGGAGCATTTGCGAGGCCTTTATTAAAGTGTCCTAAAAATGTACTTTAAAAATTGAATAGTGCAAATCAACGTCAGCCCCGATGTAAAAATTGGGGTCCCGACATTTTTTGTCGGGGTTCATTAAATCGTTGACTATTAAATTAGTCAGCGTAAGAATTGTTTTTTGATAATTTTAAGTCAGAAATACTAATCGTTTTGATTAGTAGTTCACCTTAAAGTCTAGATCTGATTCTTTTTTGGAGAGTTTGATCCTGGCTCAGGATGAACGCTGGCGGCGTGCCTAATACATGCAAGTCGA